>Ga0265798_10000080_pt1 | contig 194404 bp, 168 predicted proteins | sample P3T30metagenome_FD_192430 | JGI IMG/M metagenome (GOLD analysis project Ga0265798, IMG submission 192430) | Plant litter microbial communities from East Loma Ridge, Irvine, California - P3 T30 | ecosystem: Environmental > Terrestrial > Plant litter > Unclassified | place: USA: California... | reverse complement strand
GAAGGCCGAGTTCCTGGCCATCGTGCTGGTGCTGGTCTACGTCGGCGCCGTCATGGTGCTGTTCCTGTTCGTCGTGATGATGCTCGACATTAACGTCGACCGCATGCGCGAAGGCTTCTGGGGCTACCTGCCGATCGCGTCCGGTATCGGCGCCCTGATCGTGCTGGAAATGGCCGCCGTGCTGTACCGCGGTTTCCGCGATACCGCCGCCGCGCCGACCGAAGCCGCCGTCGGCCACATCGGCGGCACCCGCGAACTGGGCATCAAGATCTACACCGAGTACATCTACGGCTTCGAGATCGCCGGCCTGATCCTGCTGGTGGCGATCATCGCCGCCGTGGCCCTGACCCTGCGCAAGCGCAAGGATAGCAAGGCCATCAACCCGGCCGACGCCGTGCGCGTGAAACGTAACGACCGCCTGCGCATCGTCAAGGTGCCGACGGTGAACCAGAAGGCGATCGACGACGCGGCCATCGCCGCCGCAGCCGCTGCCGCCAATGCGAACAAGGAGACCCCATGACCGTATCGCTCGCTCATTACCTGATCCTGGGCGCGATCCTGTTCGCGATCTCGGTGGTCGGCATTTTCCTGAACCGGAAGAACATCATCATCCTGCTGATGGCCATCGAACTGATGCTGCTGGCAGTGAACCTGAACTTTGTGGCGTTTTCGCATTATCTGGGCGACGCGGCAGGGCAGATCTTCGTGTTCTTCATCCTGACTGTCGCGGCCGCCGAATCGGCGATCGGCCTGGCGATCCTGGTGGTCCTGTTCCGCAACGTGGACACGATCAACGTGGAAGACCTCGACAGCCTGAAGGGCTAAGCGGCTTGGCTTGTCAACTCCTCGATAAATAAGACATAAGGTTCAATATGGCGGGGCAACTCAACTCTCAACTTCTGCTGGCGGTGCCTCTGGCGCCCCTCGCGGGCTCGGCGATCGCCGGCCTGCTCGGCACGAAGTTCTTTGGCAACGTGGTCGGCCGCAAGGTATCGCATACGGCGACCATCCTGGGCGTGCTGATCGCACTGATCATCTCGGTCCAGACCCTGATGGCGGTGCTGGACGGCGCCACCTTCAATGAAGACATCTACACCTGGATGACCATCGGCACCATGAAGATGGCGGTCGGCTTCCAGATCGATTCGCTGTCGGCGATGATGATGTGCGTGGTGACCTCGGTGTCCCTGATGGTCCACGTCTACACGATCGGCTACATGGCCGAGGACGAAGGCTACAACCGCTTCTTCTCGTACATCTCGCTGTTCACGTTCTCGATGCTGATGCTGGTCATGTCCAACAACTTCCTGCAGCTGTTCTTCGGCTGGGAAGCGGTGGGCCTGGTCTCGTACCTCTTGATCGGTTTCTGGTACACGCGTCCGACCGCGATCTTCGCCAACATGAAGGCCTTCCTGGTCAACCGCGTCGGCGACTTCGGCTTCATCCTCGGCATCGGCCTGCTGCTGGCCGCCACCGGCACTATGCACTACGGCGAAACCTTCGAGAAGGCGCAGTCGCTGTCGGCCATGGTCGTGCCGGGCACCACCTGGCCGCTGCTGACCGCCGCCTGCATCTGCCTGTTCATCGGCGCGATGGGTAAATCGGCGCAGTTCCCGCTGCACGTGTGGCTGCCGGACTCGATGGAAGGCCCGACCCCGATCTCGGCACTGATCCACGCCGCGACCATGGTTACCGCCGGCATCTTCATGGTGACCCGCATGTCGCCGCTGTTCGAGCTGTCGGACACCGCGCTGTCGTTCATCATCGTGATCGGCTCGATCACCGCGCTGTTCATGGGCTTCCTGGGCATCATCCAGAACGACATCAAGCGCGTGGTCGCCTACTCGACCCTGTCGCAGCTGGGCTACATGACCGTTGCGCTGGGCGTGTCGGCCTACAACGTGGCCGTGTTCCACCTGATGACCCACGCGTTCTTCAAGGCGCTGCTGTTCCTGGGCGCGGGTTCGGTCATCATCGGCATGCACCACGACCAGGACATGCGCAACATGGGCGGCCTGCGCAAGTACATGCCGATCACCTGGATCACCTCGCTGCTCGGCTCGCTGGCCCTGATCGGAACGCCGTTCTTCTCGGGCTTCTACTCGAAGGATTCGATCATCGAAGCGGTGCACGCTTCCCACCTGTGGGGTTCGGGCTTCGCCTCGATCGCCGTGACCGCCGGCGTGTTCATCACCGCGTTCTATTCGTTCCGCATGTACTTCCTGGTGTTCCACGGTAAGGAACGTTTCGGCCAGGCGCATGCGCACGGCCACGACGACCATGCCCACGCCCACGATGCGCACCAGCAGGCCGTTGCCGCCCATGGCACGCACGACCCGCACGCGCTGCACGATTCGGACGCGCACCACGAGGAAGAGCACGACGACCACGGCCACCACGGCCTGGCCCCGGGCCAGAAGCCGCACGAGTCGCCGCTGGTGGTGACCCTGCCGCTGATCCTGCTGGCGATCCCGTCGGTCATCATCGGTTTCCTGACCATCGGCCCGATGCTGCACGGCGACTTCTTCAAGAACGTGATCTTCATCGGCGAGAACCACCCGGCGATGGAAGAGCTGGCGCACGAGTTCCACGGCGCCGCCGCGATGGGCATCCACGCCTTCACCACCGCGCCGTTCTGGCTGGCGCTGCTGGGTGTCGTTGCGGCCTATTACTGCTACATGATCAACCCGCGCGTGCCGGCCTGGTTCTACGCCAAGCTGCGTCCGATCCACACCCTGCTGGACAACAAGTACTACATGGACAAGTTCAACGAGGTGGTCTTCGCCGGCGGCGCACGCGGCCTGGGCAAGGGCCTGTGGCAGGTGGGCGACCGCGCACTGATCGACGGCGTGCTGGTCAACGGCAGCGCCAAGCTGGTCGGCTGGTTCTCGTCCATCATCCGCACGTTCCAGACTGGTTACATTTACCACTATGCGTTCGTGATGATCCTGGGCGTGCTGGGTACGCTGCTGTACTTCTTCCCGTTCTGGCGCGCTTAAAAGAGAGAAAAACAAGATGCAGTCCACGATTTCTACATTTCCTCCCTACCTGAGCCTGTCGGTCTGGCTACCGATACTGTTCGGTGTCCTGATCCTGGCCGTCGGCCGCGACAGCCGCGCGGGCTTCACCCGCGTGCTGTCGCTGGTCGGCGCCATCGTCAGCTTCCTGCCGACGATCCCGCTGTTCACGCAGTTCAGCAATACCGCCCACGGACCCCAGTTCGTGGAAAAGGCGGCCTGGATCGAGCGTTTCAACATCCAGTACTACCTGGGCATCGACGGCCTGAGCCTCTGGTTCGTGCCGCTGACCGCCTTCATCACGATCATCGTGATCATCTCGGCCTGGGAAGTGATCCAGGAACGCGTGGCCCAGTACATGGGTTCGTTCCTGCTGCTGTCGGGCCTGATGATCGGCGTGTTCGTCGCGCTGGACGGCCTGCTGTTCTACTTCTTCTTCGAAGCCACCCTGATCCCGATGTTCATCATCATCGGCGTCTTCGGCGGTCCGAACCGGGTGTACGCGGCATTCAAGTTCTTCCTGTACACCTTCATGGGTTCGCTGCTGACCCTGATCGCGATCATCTACCTGTACAACAAGTCGGGCGGCACCTTCGACGTCCTGGCCTGGCACGCCACGCCGCTGAACATGACCGAACAGGTCCTGATCTTCCTGGCCTTCCTGATGGCCTTCGGCGTGAAAGTGCCGATGTGGCCGGTGCACACCTGGTTGCCGGACGCCCACGTGGAAGCGCCGACCGGCGGTTCCGTGGTGCTGGCGGCAATCATGCTGAAGCTGGGCGGCTACGGCTTCCTGCGTTTCTCGCTGCCGATCGCGCCGGACGCCTCGCACTACCTGGCGCCGATGATCATCGTGCTGTCGCTGATCGCCGTGATCTACGTTGGCCTGGTGGCGATGGTGCAGAAGGACATGAAGAAACTGGTCGCCTATTCGTCGATCGCGCACATGGGCTTCGTGACCCTGGGCTTCTTCATCTTCAACGCCATCGGCGTGCAGGGCGGCATCGTCCAGATGATCTCGCACGGCTTCGTGTCGGGCGCGATGTTCCTGTGCATCGGCGTGCTGTACGACCGCATGCATTCGCGTGAAATCGCCGACTACGGCGGCGTGGTCAACACCATGCCCAAGTTTGCCGCGTTCTCGGTGCTGTTCGCGATGGCCAACTGCGGCCTGCCGGCCACTTCCGGCTTCGTCGGCGAGTTCATGGTGATCCTGGGCGCCGTCCAGTTCAACTTCTGGACCGGCCTGCTGGCCGCCACTGCCCTGATCCTGGGCGCCGCCTACTCGCTGTGGATGGTCAAGCGCGTCGTGTTCGGCAAGATCGGCAACAAGCACGTGGCCGAACTGACCGACCTGAACGGCCGCGAGTTCTTCATGCTGGGCGTGCTCGCGATCCTGACCATCTACATGGGCCTGTATCCGGCGCCGTTCACCGACACGATGCAGACGTCGGTGGCGGACCTGCTGCAGCACGTGTCGGTCAGCAAGCTGGCTCAATAAGTAAGCGGACCCTACAAGACATATGAATCCGATGATTGACAACACTGTTGCGACGGCCGCATACGATTTTGCGCCGATCCACGCCGAGATCTTCCTCGTGATCGCGGCCTGCGCGATCCTCCTGATCGACATGTTCCAGAAGGAGGGCAAGCGCAACCTGACCTACATCCTGTCGCTGGCCACCCTGGTGGTCTGCGCAGGCATCACCTGGGCCGACTTCAATGCCGGCACCACCGCCTACACGTTCCACAACATGTTCGTGTCGGACCCGATGGCGAACCTGCTCAAGCTGTTTACCTACCTGGCCGTGGGCGTGACCCTGGTGTATTCGCGCCAGTACACGGAAGAGCGCGGCATGATGTCCGGTAACATGGGCGGCGAGTTCTACGTGCTCGCGCTGTTTACGACGCTGGGCCAGATGATCATGATCTCCGGCAATAACATGCTGCCGATCTACCTGGGCCTGGAAATGATGTCGCTGTCGCTGTACGCGCTGGTGGCGATCCGCCGCGACCATGCCATCTCGACCGAAGCCGCGATGAAGTACTTCATCCTGGGTTCGCTGGCATCCGGCTTCATGCTGTACGGTATCTCGATGGTGTACGGCGCCACCGGTTCGCTCGACATCACCACGATCGCCCAGCGTATCGGCGCCAACGAAGCCAACCACGCGATCCTGGTGTTCGGCCTGGTGTTCATCGTGGCCGGCATGGCCTTCAAGCTGGGCGCGGTGCCGTTCCACATGTGGGTGCCGGACGTGTACCAGGGCTCGCCGACCGCGGTGACCCTGCTGCTGGGCGCGGCGCCGAAGCTGGCCTCGTTCGCGATGATGATCCGCATCCTGGTCGAAGGCCTGCCGGCGCTGGCGTTCGACTGGCAGCAGATGCTGCTGGCGCTGGCCGTGCTGTCGCTGGCCGTGGGCAACCTGACCGCGATCGCACAGACCAACATCAAGCGCCTGCTGGCCTATTCGACCATCGCCCAGCTCGGCTTCGTGCTGCTCGGCATGATGTCCGGCGTAATCGGCGGCAATGCCGCCAACGCCCCGGTCGCCTACAGCGCCGCGATGTACTACACCATCACCTACGTGCTGACCACGCTGGGCAGCTTCGGCCTGATCATGATGCTGGCGCGCTCGGGCTTCGAAGCCGAGGAAATCTCGGACTTCAAGGGCCTGGCCAAGCGCAGCCCGTGGTACGCGATCGTCATGACCGTCTTGATGTTCTCGCTGGCCGGCGTGCCGCCGATGATGGGCTTCATGGCCAAGTGGGCGGTCCTGCAATCGGTGGTCGCGACCGGCCAGCTGTGGCTGGCGATCGTCGCCGTGCTGTTCTCGCTGATCGGCGCCTTCTACTATCTGCGCGTGGTGAAGACGATCTGGTTCGACGACGTGGCCGACGCCTCGCCGATCTCGACCCCGGTCGACATGCGCGTGGTGCTGTCGCTGAACGGCGTGCTGGTGGTCGCCCTGGGCGTCATGCCGAACACGCTGCTGGCGGCCTGCCTGGACGCCATGAAGGCAACCCTGGGTACGTAAAGGTTCAACGTTCCAGTGGATGTTTCCTTCGCAAGCTGGTTGGTGATCGCGGTCGCGATCGCGCTCGCCAACCTTCCATTCCTCAACGAGAAGGTATTCGGCTTCGTGCCCCTGCCCGCCGCGGGCGGGGGCGGCGTCCCCGGCGGGGCGCGCACGAAGCCGTTCCTCCTGCGCCTTCTCGAGTTGTTTGTCTTATACTTCATCGTCGGGCTGCTTGCCTACGCACTGGAATCCCGGATCGGCAACGCGTTTGCCCAGACCTGGGAGTTCTATGCGATCACGGGCTGCCTGTTCGTTGTCCTCGCGTTCCCCGGTTTCGTCCTGCGTTACCTGCGCAAGCATCGCTGAGTGGTGGGGCCGCGCAAACCTACTGCGCGTTGCGGATTTGGCTTGCGAAGCTCGCTGTACGCCAGTACAGCTGCGCTTCTCAGCCAACTCTGCTGCCGCTCGCTACGGTTTGTGCGGCCCCGTCACGCTGCGGGTTTTCCGGGTATATTGCTGACCATCGCAGTATTACGGAGTATCCATGACCGATTCCCACCTGCGGGAAACCCGCATCGACGGCGAGCTGGCCTACGACGGCCACTTCCTGAAAGTCAGCAACGACCGCGTCCGCCTGCCGGACGGTTCCGAGACCGGCCGCGAATTCATCCGCCATCCGGGCGCGGTGGTCATCCTGCCGCTGCTCGACGACGGCCGCGTGCTGCTCGAGCGCCAGTTCCGCTATCCCAACGATCGCGTATTCATCGAATTCCCGGCCGGGAAGATCGATCCGGGCGAGGCATCGCTGGCCTCGGCCAAGCGCGAGCTGGAAGAGGAAACCGGCTACACGGCCGATGACTGGCACTTCGTCTGTACCATCCACAATGCGATCGCCTACTCCGACGAGCACCTCGATTTGTTCCTGGCGCGCGGCCTGAGGGAAGGCCAGGCGAAGCTGGACGAAGGCGAATTCATCGACACCTTCACTGCCACTATCCCGGAATTGCTGGAGATGGTACGGCGTGGCGAGATCACCGACGTGAAAACCGTCATCGGCACCTTCTGGCTGGAGAAGTTCGCGGCCGGCACCTGGACGCCGGAATAAGTGGCGTGGCCAGCGGGGCGGCGCCGGCAGTATCATGCGGCCACGGCATCCACGGCGGCGGCCAGGGTTGCGGCAGTTGCCGCCACGGCGGTGCTGCTGACGGCGGCCGGCGCGGCGAATGCGGCGAACGGCGACGCGCCGTTCCGGCAGCGCTGCGAAGCCCTGAGCGCCGGCGCCAGAGTCACCTTCGCTTCGCATGACAATGGCTACCGCATCGACAACACCCTGTCTTACCGCAGCTTGACCCGGATGAAGCAACCCGCCGTGGCCAGGGGCCTGGTACTGGGCCTGACGCGCACCGAGTCACGCGTGGCGCTCAAGGCCGAGGGCGGCCTGCTGGTGGAACCGGGCAGCGGCGTCGAATGCGTGATCCCGCGCGTGGCCGTGACCCTGTACTACCAGCCGATCGTGATCTACGTCGGCAGCGAGTTTGCACCGGGCACCTGTTCGTATCGCGAGATACTTGCGCACGAAATGCGCCACCTCAAGTCCTACCTCGATTACCTGCCGAAAGTGGAAGAGCGCTTCCGCGACAAACTGGGACGCAGCTTTGCCGGCAAGCCCCTGTACGCGAGTCGGGGCCAGTCGCGCGCGCTGTTGCAGAGCACCATCGAGAGGAACTGGATGCCCTACATCAAAGCCGAAATGGCGCGCGTCGAACAACTGCAGATCGCGATCGACAGTCCGGGCGAATACGCACGCCTCAGCAAAGTTTGCCAAGGTGAGGTACAGTCCCTTATTGGATCGACAAGACGCTCCAGCACCTAGCTCAAGCATTTGAATAAGCAACTAAGCAAGCAACTAAGCAAGCACCTGAGTGAAACAAACACCGTGAAACAAGCACCGCGTTACTTTGCCCTGATACCTGCCGCCGGCGTCGGCGCCCGCATGGGGGCAGGCAGTCCCAAGCAGTACATGAAGCTCGGCGGCAAGCCGATGCTGCGCCATACCCTCGACGCTTTCCTGTCGAGCGACCGGATTGCACACACCTTCGTGGTGGTGAGCCCGGACGATCCGTATATCGACGGCATTGCGCCGCACCACGGCGTGACGATCCTGCGCTGCGGCGGCGCCAGCCGGATGGAGTCGGTGCGCAACGGCCTGGCGGTGCTGGCCAGCAGGCTGTCCGCTACCGACTGGGTGCTGGTGCACGATGCGGCGCGCCCCGGCCTGACCGCCGAATTGATCGAGAAACTGATCACCGGCACGGGCGACCACGAGGCTGGCGGCCTGCTGGCGCTGCCGGTAGTCGACACCGTCAAGCGCTGCATCGACGGCGAAGCCTGCGGCACCGTGCCGCGCAATGGCTTGTGGCTGGCGCAGACGCCGCAAATGTTCCCTTACCAGTTATTGCGCCAGGCGCTCGCCGCGGCCACCAATCCGGATACGATCACCGATGACGCCAGTGCGGTTGAAGCGCTGGGATTGACCCCCAAATTGGTGGAGGGACATCCCCGCAACCTGAAAGTGACGCTGCCCGACGACATCCGTATTGCGGAGATGTATCTCGCAGTATCCCAACCTGAATTCGTATAGACACCATGGCTCTTGCATCGTACAACCCGACCCCGCCGTTCCGCATCGGAACCGGCTATGACTGCCACGCCCTGGTCGAAGGCCGCAAGCTGATCGTCGGCGGCGTGACCATCCCGCACCGCCTGGGCCTGCTCGGCCACTCCGATGCCGACGTGCTGCTGCACGCGATCATCGACTCGCTGCTCGGCGCCGCCGGCCTGGGCGACATCGGCAAGCACTTCCCGGACACGGACCCGATGTTCGCCGGCGCCGATTCGCGCACCCTGCTGCGCGAAGTGGCGCACCGCGTGCTGGCCACCGGCTACACCATCGGCAACATCGATGCGACCGTCATCGCCCAGCAGCCGAAGATGGCGCCGCACATCCCGCAGATGGTGTCGCGCATCGCCGAAGACCTCGGCGTGTCGCCGCAACAGGTGAACATCAAGGCCAAGACCAACGAAAAGATGGGCTTCCTCGGCCGCGAGGAAGGCATGGCGGCGCAGGCCACCGCGCTGCTGGTGCGTGCGCAGGCGTAACGGTCCCGTCGGGGCAGCCGCCACCCGGCCACCACCGGCGGCGCAAGGAAAAACCCGCTCATCCTGGCGACAGGATCGGCGGGTTTTTGCCTTGATGAGCCCGTAACCCCAGCCGCGATTTTTTGCCGATCTTCTGCAGCTTCCGGACAGTCATGCGACACTGTCAACAATAACAAGACCAGGGAGTCCCATGCCGTCCCAAACCGAGATGAGCCCGCGCGCAGCGTGGCTGCTGATCCTGTCCGCCAGCGCGATCCTGATGATCACCATGGCGGCGCGCCTGACCACCGGCCTGTTCATGTCGCCGATCAATACCTCGACCGGGCTTGGCATCGCCTCGATCAGCCTGGCGCTGGCGGTCGGCCAGTTCATGTGGGGCGCCGCGCAGCCGCTGTTCGGCGCCGTGGCGGATAAATATGGACCGGCGCGCGTGATCGTGCTGGGCGGCGTGATGCTGGCCGCCGGCCTGGCTGCCACGCCTTTCGTGTCCTCGCAATGGGGCCTGATGCTGACGCTCGGGATCGTCTCGGCCGCCGGCGCCGGGGCGGGCAGTTTCTCGATCCTGATCGGCGCCACGGCGCAACGCCTGCCGCCGGCGCGCCGGCCCTTCGCCGCCGGTTTCATCAATGCCGGCGGCTCGTTCGGCCAGTTCGTGTTCGCGCCGCTGGTGCAGGTGCTGATCGCCACCAGCGGCTGGGTGGTGGCGATGTTCTCGCTGGCCGCGACCACGCTGCTGACGATCCCGCTGGCCTGGAACCTGAAGGGCAGGGCGCCGGCGCCGGCAACTGCATCCGGCGCCGGCGCTGGCGCGGTCGACGAGCTGACGCTCGGGCGCCAGGTGCGCGCCGCGCTGCGCGACAAGAGCTACCTGTGCCTGCATGCCGGCTTCTTCACCTGCGGCTTCCATATCGCCTTCCTGGTCACCCATTTGCCGGGCGAAGTCGCGCTGTGCGGCTTGCCGGCCGGGGTGTCGGCCACGGCGCTCGGCTTGATCGGCCTGTTCAACATCGCCGGTTCCCTGGCTGCCGGCGCATTGGGCCAGCGCTACCGCATGAAGTGGCTGCTGGCGCTGATGTACGGCAGCCGCGCCGTGATCATCGGCCTGTACCTGCTGGCGCCCAGGAGCGCGCTGACCTTCTATATCTTCGCCGCCGCGCTCGGCTTCACCTGGCTCGCCACCGTGCCGCCGACCGCCGGTCTGGTCGGCAAGCTGTTCGGCACGCGCTACCTGTCCACGCTGTTCGGCCTGACCCTGCTGTCGCACCAGGTCGGCGGCTTCTTCGGCGCCTGGCTGGGCGGGTTGGCGTTCGTGCGCTTCGGCGATTATTCCTGGATGTGGTACGGCGACATCCTGCTGGCGCTGGCCGCGGCGCTGGTCAACTTGCCGATCCGCGAAGCGCAGGTGCCCGCCGCGTCGGCCGCCACCGTGAAAGCCTGAGATGGCGCGCGATCCCTGGGCCTACCGCGACGTGGCGGTCGAATCGGTGCTTGATGCGCGCAGCGGCAAGTTGCGCATCAAGCCAGTGGCGGGGCAGGCCTATGCCACCAGCATGCGCGTGCAGTGCGCGCGGGCGCTGGCCGATCCGCAGCAGCATCCGGCTGGCACCCGCTTCCTGATCCGGGCCAAGCTGACCGACCGCGGCGGCGCGCCCTTCCTGTACGCCTGGCACGGCGATCCGGTGAAAGTGCTGAGCCGGGCCGAAGCCAGGACCTTCCTGGACGAGTACCGGCGGCGCCGGATCTAGAACCTGCCCCTGGCAAGGAATGCATCGTTGCTGGCATCTGTTCTTGATGCCAGCAGGCCACACAATTGCGCACGACCAAGAACTGATTCATTCGTGAATTAAGTTATAATTCTTGCAGGGTGTTCATACCGTCCGGTATGGCAGGAGTTGCGTTGGTCGGGCCGCCGCGCGGTTATGTCGCGACCCTATGCACAATACGCGTTTCACCATCCGCCAGCGCTTCACCGGACCCCGCCCCAGGGCGCCCGCCATGCACCCGCAATTCCTCCACGATCGCCCCAGGCGGCATCGGCAACTATGCCAGCGCCGGGCACAGCGGGAACAAGCCCCCTGGCGCCGACCGGGAGCAGTTCATTTCGGTTACCACGAAAAAATTATTGCAAGGCTGATACAGGGATCATTACTCTCTATCGCGATACAAGAATACAAATCAAGAAAGTCTATCGTGGATCATAATTCGTACGGCATCCGACTCACCGACACCACCGATGGCCGCAGCAAGGCCAACATGCTCATCAGCAGGATGTACGCCTGGCGTGGTTATCGCGCGCACGAATTGACGGATGATCCTAACCGCATCACGCTGACGGCCACCGACAAGGGCGAGGTCGTGGGTACGCTCTCGATCGGGATCGATTCCCCGGCCGGCCTGATGGCCGACCAGGTCTACAGGGAGGAACTGGACGCCCGCCGCGCGCGCGGGGCGCGGCTGTGCGAGGTGACGCGGCTGGCCTTCGCGCCGTCGGTGCGCTCCAAGGTCTCGCTGGCCAACCTGTTCCACCTGGCCGTCATCTATGCCCGTGACCTGCACGGCTGCACCGATGCGGTGATCGAAGTCAATCCGCGCCACCGGCGTTTCTACCAGAGCATGCTCGGCTTCCAGCAACTGGGCGGGATGAAGATCAACGCCCGTGTAAACGCGCCATCCTACCTGCTGCACATCGACCTGGCCTTCGTGACCGCGCAGATCGAACAGCATGGCGGCACCTACGAGGCCGGCAATCCGGTCAGCAGGCGTTCGTTCTATCCCTATTTCTTTTCGCAGCGCGAGGAGCGCGGCATCATCAACCGCCTGCTGCGCATGGACGAGGACGGGCGCTAGACGCTCGTTTTACACCGCTTCCCGCTGCGGCGCCGGGGCCGGAGGCGGATCCTGGACGCCGGTCCCGGTCCCGGCGGCATCGGCTACCAGGCAATTGATGTAGGGGTCGAGCCGCGCCGCGCCGCTGTAGGTCGCCGGCGCGTATTCATACAGCAGGAAGGGCAGCAGCGCATACTGGATCACCAGCACCAGCCTTGCCCGCGCGGCCGGTGGGATGCCCCTGTGGATGCCCTTGGTGTCGATCGCGAACCCGGTGCCGGCCGGGCCGGTGATGACGGTGGCGGCGCCGTGGCGGCGCAGGATCTCGTCGTCGGCGTAGCGGCGCAGGCGCAGCGGCATGCGGTCGCGATGGGTGCCGGCGACGTAGCTGTGCGGGCCGGCGCCCTCGTCGACGTCGGTCAGGTACACCATCAGCTTGATCGAACCCGGTTCGGTATCGCGGTGGAACTGCTGCACGTTGTCGGCGCCTGCCGCCGCATCGACCGGGAACGACCAGCGCAGGCCCACCAGCGTGATGCGCGGCGTGTAGCCGAGGTAGGCCGCCGCCATGCCGAGTATCTCTGGACGGTTGGCCAGTTCCATCACGTGCGGGCAGTTGACCACGGTGTCGAGCGGATAATCGCCGAAGCGCGTGCCGGCCGGGATGTCGTCCATGGTGAAGGCGTGCCCGCTGCCGCGCGCCGCGACCATCGCCCGCTTGCGCAGCCAGGCCCGCATGTCCATGCACTGCCGCTCCGACAGCAGGCGGCCCAGCCGCAGGTAGCCGTCGGCCGGCATGGCGCCGATCGGCGCCGGGGCCGGACGCCGCGCGCGGCCGGTGCTGCCTTGCGTGGCGGCGAGTCCGGCGATGACGGCGCGGGTGGCGGCCTGCCTGAGCGTGCGGCTGGTGACGATGCGTTGCGCATAATAGCCGAGCAGCTTGAGACGTGCATGGCGCGACGTGCTGCTGGCAGTCACATATTTCTGCATGAACCTGTTCGATCGAAGTTGGCGAACCCGGACGGCAGGGATGAATTGCTGATTGTATAAGGGAAATATTGCATGTGAGCGAATCCTGGTGTTAAACCGTGTAAATATTGTGTTGGCTTGCGCTGGCACAAGGAAACGCTCGATATCCGCGCCCATCCGTGCGCGTGCCCGGTTTGATGAAAAAACGATAAACTTCCGGCTCCGCACCATCATTTCCCACCCTGGAAAGGACCGTCATGGCAACAAGGAAGATCGCAGTACTGGTAGGCAGCCTCCGCAAGGAAGCATTCACCCGCAAGCTGGCCAGGAACCTGATGCTGCTGGCGCCATCCACGCTCGAACTGGACATCGTGGAGATCGGCCAGCTGCCGATGTACAACCAGGACGACGAGACCGACACGCCGCCGCCGGCCTGGACCGAATTCCGCGACCAGATCCGCGCTGCCGACGGCATCCTGTTCTGCACGCCCGAGTACAACCGCTCGCTGCCGGCAGTGCTGAAGAACGCGATCGACGTCGGCTCGCGTCCCTACGGCCAGGCCGCCTGGACCGGGAAGCCCTGCGCCGTGGTCAGCAACTCGCCGGGCGCGATGGGCGGCTTCGGCGCCAACCATGCGGTGCGCCAGTGCCTGGTTTTCCTCGACATGCCGTGCATGCAGTCCCCGGAAGCCTACATCGGCGGCATCGCCGGCAAGCTCGACGGCGACCAGCTCACCGACGATGCCCTGCGCAGCTTCCTGCAGCAATTCATGGAAAGCTTCGCGACCTGGGTGGAGCGCCATGCCGACTGAGGCGCGTTGAAGCAGCGCCCGACGCATGAAGGATCGCGCATGAAGGCCGCCAATCGCCAGGCGCCCGACCACCCCTACGTGTCGCAGGTGCCGACTTCCTATGGCAAACCGCCGCCCGGCTGGCGCCGCCACCTGTATGACATCATCTTCGAGGCCGACACCCCGGCCGGGCGCCGTTTCGACATCGCGCTGGTGTGCGCGATCATGCTCAGCATCCTGGTGGTGGTGCTGGACAGCGTGCCGCGCATCCACCGCGAATACGGCAGCGTCACCCACGTGCTCGAGTGGGGCTTCACGCTGCTGTTCACGTTTGAATACGCCGCGCGCCTGGCGTGCGTGCAGCGCCCGTGGCGCTACGCGACCGGCTTCTTCGGCGTGATCGACCTGCTGTCGGTCCTGCCCACCTATTTCTCGCTATTGGTGCCGGGCAGCGAAGTACTGCTCGACATCCGCATCCTGCGCCTGCTGCGCGTATTCCGCATCTTCAAGCTGACCCTGTACATCGAGGAATACACGCGCCTGGGCGAAGCGCTGGCCGCCAGCCGGCGCAAGATCATGGTGTTCCTGTCGGTGGTGCTGATGGCGGTCCTGATCCTGGGGACGGTCATGTACGTGGTCGAGGGGCCCGAGAACGGCTACACCAGCATCCCGGTGTCGATGTACTGGGCGGTGGTCACCATGACCACGGTCGGCTACGGCGACATCACCCCGCACACCCACCTGGGCAAGGCGATCGCCTCGTTCATGATGCTGCTCGGCTGGGGCATCCTGGCGGTGCCGACCGGGATCGTGACGGCCGAGCTCTCGGCGCGCCGCTTCGACCGCCGCCACGGCCCGGCCCGTGCCGCGCCGCTGCCGCTGCCGCGCACCTGCGCCAGTTGCGGCAGCGGCGGGCACGAGGCGCTTGCCAGGTTCTGCAAGGATTGCGGCGCGCCGCTGTCCGGGCAGGACGTCAGAACTTGAAGCCGAGACGTGCGTAGTAATACCCGCCATTGATCCCGAACGGCGAAAACGTCGGATACACCGTCACCGCCGCATTGTCCAGGTTGGCGCGCTGCTCGGCCAGCAATTCCGCATTGACCTTGTCCGGATACTGGTTGAACAGATTGTTCGCCCCCACCGACACCGTCCACGCCTTGTTCAGCTGGTAGCTGACCTCGAGGTCGGTAATGCCGGTCGGCTTGATCTCGGTCTCGTAGTAGGTCGCGCCGTCCGAGGAGGACAGCGCCGACGACTTGCCGTAGAAGGCTTCGCGCGCGTTGATGGTCCAGTTACCGAAGCGCCACAGCGCGCCCAGGTTCAGGCGCACCCGCGGCGAGGCGGTTTCCAGGTCCGAGATCGCGCCCGGGTCGAGCAGGGTCTGCGGCTGCAGCTCGACCGGGGCCTGGTTGATCTTGATCACCTGCACCCGGTTGTAGTTGGCGGCCAGCGACCAGTCCACCTTGCCCATGGCGCCGTAGCTGCTGTTCAGCGTGGCCACGAATTCCAGGCCGCGCGAGCGGGTGTTGATGGCGTTCGAGAAGATGTTGATGCCGGTCTGGACCACGCTCGGGTCGAGCACGTTGCCGTTGGCGAGGATGGCGGCGGTGACGGCCGGCGAGTTGACGGCGCCGCCCGAGCCGTACAGCGAACCGGAACCGACGATGCGGTCGCGGATCGTGATCTGGTAGGCGTCCAGCGTCACGGCCAGGTTGGGCGCCGGGTTGAGCACGATGCCGGCGCTGATGTTGGTCGAGGCTTCCGGCCGCAGGCCGTTGACGCCCACCAGGCGCGCGCCGGCCGAGTTCGGGGCCAGCTGCACGAAGGCGGTGCGCGGGCCGACGTTGGTGGCCGAGTAGTAGGACTCGGCCAGGGTCGGGGCGCGGAAGCCGTTCGAGTAGGTGGCGCGCACGCCGGCCATCGGCGAGAAGTCGTAGCGGCTGGTCAGCTTGCCGACGCGGGCACTGCCGAAGTCGCTGAAGTGCTCGTAGCGCGCGGCCAGGTCGACGGTCCAGTCCTTGAGCGGCTGGCCGGCGAGGTTGACGTAGGCCGCCTTGTTGTTGCGGCTGTGCTTGCCGGCGTCGGTGAGCGAGAAGCCGGGGAAGGATTGCGAGCCTTCCTTGTAGCGCGAGGCGGCGTCGCCGGCGCCGATCTCGTACTCGTCGCGGCGGTGCTCGAGGCCGACAGCGAAGGTCAGCGGGGTGGCCCAGCCGACGTCGAACTCGTGGTTCAGGTCGAGGTTGTTGGTCCACTGGCTGGCCACGAATTTGCCGGCGTAGAACTCGAGTGGCGTGGAACCGGTGTCGTTGTACAGCGAGATGTTGGCCGTGTGCGCCACGCCCAGTTTCGCCGTGTCCTTGCCGTAGGTGCTGGACAGGTCCCAGTTCCAGGTGCCGAGCACCTTGCCGCGCAGGCCGGCGGTGAACGCGAAGTCTTCCTCGTCGAAGGTTTCCTGCGGCGAGAAGCCGGTCGGGTAGATCGCCGGCAGGCGGTCCGGGGTGCGGTAGTTCTCGAAGGCGCGCGCTTCCTTCTTGCCGTAGGTGGCGAAGCTGTACAGCTCCAGGTCCGGGCTCAGTTCCGCGCCGAAGTTGGCGGCGAAGATGTGCTGGCGGTACTGGGCGTCGCCGGCGATGTGGTTGACGTAGGGGTAGCCCGGCTCGTCGCGCAGTTGCGGATACCTGGCCAGGTTGGCCGGGTCGGTCACGCGCGGGTCGATGCCGCCGCGGTCGGAAAAGCCGTGGTACTTGGTCTCCGCGGTCAGGCTCAGAAAGGCGTCGGTGAAGGGTGTGACGCCGACGTTGATGGTGCCGTCGCCGGTGTGGCCGCCGCCGTCGCCGTAGCCGCCGCCGTTGACGTTGCCGCTGCCGCCGCGGTAGTTCTTCTTGAGGATGATGTTGACCACGCCGGCGATGGCGTCGGTGCCGTACTGCGCCGCGGCGCCGTCCTGCAGCACTTCGATGTGGTCGATCGCCGCCACCGGGATGTAGTTCAGGTCGGCCGCGGCGCCGCCCTGGTAGGGCCCGCCCAGCACGGCCAGGTTCGAGGTGCCGTGGCGGCGCTTGCCGTTCACCAGCACCAGCGTGTTGTTCGGGGACAGGCCGCGCAGGCGCGCCGACAGCGTCATGTTGGCCATGTCGCCGCCAAAGGCCTGGGCAGTCAGCGACGGCAGGTTCTGCGCCAGCGCCTGGATCAGGTCCGGCTGGCCGGTGCGCGCCAGCGAGGTGGCGTCCAGCACCTGCACCGGCGATGCGCTGTTCTCGACTTTCAGGCCGGCGGCGCGGGTGCCGGTCACGATCACGACGCCGGCGTTGGCCGGGCCGGCCTCGGGGCCGGCGGCAACCGCAGCGGCGACGGCGGCGGGCGCGTCGGCATCGAGCGCGGCGGCTTTGTCGTCGGCCGCCTGGGCCAGGCCCAGGCCGCAGGACAGGACGCCGGCGGCGACGCCGGAATGGAGGATGGCCTTGTGCATGAATTACCCCTTCTTCTTTTTGGGACTACGTTAGGCAGCGATGAAAAGACAGCGGTTGGTACGGCGGTGCGGCGACCGCGATACAGCGGGTGGCAAGGCAGAGGATGACGGCGCGGACCTGGGCGCGCCCCAAGCCTTATTTTTTGGCGGCCACCACCTCGATCTCGACCAGCCAGCCGGGATTCGACAGGCCCGCCACCTGCACCACGGCGCGCGCCGGCAGGTTAGGCTGGGCGCCGCCGAAGAACCGGGTGTAGCCTTCCATGAAACCGGCCACGTCGCCCTTGCCGGCTTTGGCCGGGTCGCCGACCAGGAACACCTGCATCTTGACCACGTCGCCCATGCTCAAGCCCATGCCGGTCAGGATGTCCTGGATCTTGGTCAGCACGCCCACGGTCTGGGTTTTGGTGTCGCCGAAGGCGGCCAGCGAATTCTGGTCGGCCTCCTTGTTGACCGGCGGCGGCACCTGGCCGCTGATGAAGTGGATCGTGGTACCGGCCGGCAGCGTGACGGCCTGGGCGATCGGGAAGTCGGAGTTCGGCAGCTTGTGGCGCACGATGCCCTGGCTTGCTGCGGCCGGGGTTGCGGCGCCGGCGCTTGCGGCGGTCTGGGCCGATGCGGCGGGCAGAATGGCGGCCAGTGCGAGCGTCAGCATGGATGCGGCGATGGGGCGGAATGCGTTCTGGAGTCGGGTCATGGATCGTCTTTCGTGTTTGCGGATGGAATGAATCAGTGCTTGTTGCCGAAGCGCCCGCGCGAGGGCGGCGCCACGCCGAGGGCCAGGCGCTGGGCGCTCACGTCCTGGCCGGACAGCGGCGCCGCGCTGTTGCCCCAGCTGGTGCGCACGTAGCTGAGCACCTGGGCGATCTCGGCGTCGTCGAGATTGTTCGAGAAGTCGGGCATGCCGCCACGGCCCTTGAGCAGCACGGTCGCGACCTCGACCGGGGCGCCCTGCACGAAGCCGCTGCCGGCCAGCGCGGGGAAGGCGCCGGGGATGCCCTTGCCGTTGGCCTGGTGGCAGGCCGCGCAGTTCTTGGCGAACAGGGTCTTGCCGTCGGCAGCGGCCGTGGCCTGCGCCTGTGCCTGTGCATCCAGGGCGGCGCCGGCCAGCAGGGCGGCGGCGAGAAAGGTAGGAAACTTCATGCGCTGGCCCTCTTGTGGAGTTGTTCAATCTGCTGCCAGGCCGATTCGATGGCGCCGGCCTGCCACCCGGTCAGGTAGCTCAGGTGTTCGCCGGTCAGCATGATCCGGCCTTCGCCTTCGATCAGGACCGGGTAGGCATCCCGGCGTCCGGCTTCGTCCCATTCGGCCCAGCCGCCCAGGTTGTACTGGACGCGGTGCCAGGCCACGGAAAAGGCGTTCTCGTACGCGTCGCGGTAGGCCGGGAAGATCTTTTCGCCGGCCGCCAGCGCGAACTCGGCGCGCTCGGCGGGGGACAGGGCGCTGGCCTCGATCGCATCCAGCGCATAGTGGTAGTAGCCGAGCACCACGCCTTTCTTTTTCTGCCAGCCTGACGAGGGCAGGGAGATGGTGTTGATGCCCTTGATGTCGGTCAGCACGTGGCCGCCGTAGATCTGGTCGTCCTCTTCCCAGAAGCGGCGCTTCATCTGCAGCCCGATCTTGCCGACCGGCGCATACGACACGCCCTTCATCGCGGTCTTGAACTTGTCCGAGAAGTCGGTGTCGATGGTGCGCAGCACCGACAGCGGGATCGCGCACAGCACGTAGTCGGCAGTGACCTGCGAAACCTTGCCGCTGGCCGTGTCTTTCACTTCGATGCTGACCTGGCCCGGTGACTGGCGGATCTTCTGCACTTCCTGGCCATAGCGGATTTTCTTACCGAGGCGTTTCGAGAAGGCCTGGGCGATCTGGTCCATGCCGCCGACCGGCTGGAACATGGTCGCGTGCATCGGGAATTCCTGCACCGCGCTGTACACCTTGCCGACCCTGGACGACAGCAGGTCGTTGAAGGCGAGTGGGTCGGCCAGCTTGCCGGGGCTCAGGCCGGCGCCCGGATTGACCGCCCAGCCGGCGCCGTTGCGGCCGCGGTAGGCCAGGTCCTTGGTCGCCAGCGCGCCTTCGTGCTTCAGGTAGTCGAGCAGCAGCATCTGGTCGTCAGCGGTGAGCTGGGTATCGAGCATCTTGGCCTGCACCGACTTGGCCAGCAGCTCGGCAACGTGGCCGCGCATGTCGGCCTTGACCTGTTCCTGGCGCAGGCGCTTGTTCGAAAACGGCCCGCCGTCTTCCATGTAGACCCAGGCGTGGTCGTTGTCGTTGACCATGATCTCGACCGGCACGTCGAACAGTTTGGTGTAGTAGAGCGTCGACTGGTGGTCGAGCGGAATGCGCCACGGGCCGTGGTTGATGTAATGGCCTTCGTCGAAGCGGCAGGTCTGGTTCTCGCCGCCCAGTTCCTGCAGCGAGAAACCCTTGCGCGCGGTCTGGCAGCGTCCGCCCGCGAAGCCGCGCGCTTCCAGCACCTCGACCTGGTAGCCAAGCTTGGACAGTTCGTAGGCGGCGGTCATGCCGGCCAGGCCGGCCCCCAGGATCGCCACCTTTTTCCCCTTGCCGCTGCCGGACAGGGCGGGGGGCGCATTCACTTGGGAGGCAATGCCCATGCCCCAGGCGTTCATCGTGCCCAGCAACAGGGCCGAACCGCCGACCGCGGCGGCGCGGAACAGGAATTCGCGCCGGCTCAGGGGTTGTGTCGAGTTTTCTAAACGTTTCATCCGCACCTCGGTTGGTTATTGCAGGAACCTTCTTCGTTCGAAGGCTATTCAGCAATAGACGTGCCAGGAAGATGCGGTAAATAGGATAACTTGTCGTATAAAATAAAGTGTTTTTCTACTTTATTGATATGTAAGTTTGAAGTAAGTCAAAAAATACAAACAAAGTTCGTTTTTTGATGTATTCGGTGTCGCGCGCGCCTGGAAACCGATAGTCACCCGGCGATATCGATCACGACTTTGTTTTACGTGCGCCAGACTTTGTTTTTCAGCCGTTTCCGGACGCACCGGTCGTGTACGGACTTATGCAGGATCGTTAGGGAAAAAATGCGCCCGGGTGCGTTTTTCCGCACTGCACCACAGTGGCCCGGGCCGCACCCGATTGGTTATGGATGCATGGCATGCTGCACCGCAACGGGTGCGCCGCATGGCAGGGCAGGCGTGTGCGCGGGAGGTGCGCCATCCTTGTCCAGCCAGTAGCTGAACTGGCCGAAGCTGGGCACGCATCCCGGCGCGCCGCCGCGATAGAACTCGTCCAGCATCTGGCGGTAGGCGGCGCGGCGCGAAAATCCGGCATGGGCGGCGCGGTAGCGCGCCACCGCGGCGCGGAAGGTGGCGCGGGTGGCGGCATCGATGTTCAGGCCCGGCGGCCCGCCCGCCTTGCGCGGCCGGCCACGCTTGACGCCTTCGTTGGCGCCGCGGGTCTTGCCGCGCGCGCCCGAGTTGCCGTAATCGGGCAGCAGGGCGTCGGCGGTCTGGCCGCGTTCCCAGAAGCGGCGCAGGTAGCGCAGCACGCTGGGCCGCGACACGCCGTGTTCCTCGGCGCAGCGCGCCACCATGGCGGCGCGCTCGCGCGGCTGGTACAGCGCCGGCGCCTGCAGCTGCAGGGCGCTGACGATGTCCCAGGCCCTGGCCTGCATGGCGCGGTACTTGTGCGGCACCAGCGGCGGCGGCGGCGGGGCCGCCCACGGGTCCTGCAGCAGCAGGCGTGCGCGCTGGCCCAGCACGTCCTCGGACAGCGCCTGCAGGGCGACCGCGCGCGGCTGGCTGTGCGCCACCCCCAGTTCAAAGGTGTAGGCCAGGCCGCGCGGACGGTCGATCCACAGGACGCGGACGGTGCGCAACGGGGCGGCATACTGAATCACATCGTTCGGCAGAAACATGGATGACTCCCCTACGAGTTCAGGTAATTGAATCCATGCAATTATCACGCCAGCGTTCGGTATTTTGCGGTGCACAAGACCAGCACTATTAGTCCAGATCAAAGGTGGATAGTCTCCTGCCCTTAGGCTGTGAACTCCTTGTCCCGGACCGGCCGCGGCGCTGTTACAGCACCCCGCACGGCGCCGCGCGACCGGGACTCCGATGAATCATTTAATTTACTTAACGAGGTCCGCATGTTTCCGTTTCCGCATACCGTCAATCCTGCCCTCCGCACCCATGTCGATGCCCAGACCGCTTTCCTGAACGACATGTCGAAGTCCCTGTTCCGGTCGTTCCAGCAAATGTGCGACCTGAACATCCAGCTGGCCCAGACCATGCTGGAAGAAACCACCCTGGCCAGCAAGCAGGTGCTGAGCGTGGACCGCCAGTCCGAACTGCTGAGCGCCGCCGCCGCCCGCGCCCAACCAGCCACCGACAAGCTGCGCGCCTACCAGCAGCACATCACCCGCCTGGCGGCCGATGCCCAGGTCGACCTGACCCGCGTGACCGAGCAGCACGTGCAGAACACCACCCGCACGGCGCGCGCGCTGGCCGACGAAGTGGCGCGCGACGCCACCGAGCAGACCGAACGCGGCCTGCGCACCCAGCAGGAAACCATCCGCCAGTTCACCGATCCGTTTGCCCACGATGGCGCACGTGGCGGCGACCGCGCTGCGCAATCCCAGGGCAACGGCGGCAACGGCGGCAACGGCGCCGAGCAGCGCATCCAGCCGGGCCAGGGCCAGAACATCGGCCAGCAGGGCCAGGGTCAGGGCCAGCGCGGCACGACTTCGCACTGAGCCGTCGGCACGGTTGCCAGGGTTGCCCACGCCGCTGGGCCAGGCATGTTGGTCCGCGCAGCTTGGTCCCGCTTGAAGTAACGTCGCGGACACATTGACATTGCATGACGATCGTTCCCGGCGCCGTCGGGAACGACATCCACCGGCGCATGCCGGCGGCACGATCCTCCCGGCGCCTCCTCCCACCGATTCCCGACCGCTTCTCCACCACCTCCCGGCACTGCCGGCACTGCCGGCGCACGGCACGCACGCACGAAGGCCTGCATCGCCACGAACCTAGCCGTTCCCGTTTTCCCCCGGCTTGCGCCCGCGGCTGCGGTCCAGCTGTTCCTGCATGCCTTCCACCTCGCGCATGAACTGGTCGATACCCTGGTCTTCGCTGATCCGGATCTCGGGCGGCAGCAGCACCGACATGTACAGTTCGTCGGCCAGGCGGCCGCTGCGCTGCATGTTGCCGGCCAGGATCAGGCCCGACCCCAGCGCGGCGAAGCCGGCGCAGACCCAGCGGTAGCGGCGGCGGTTCTGCGGCTTGACGGTGCACAGGTGGAAATAGATCATCCCGGCCACCAGCAGCGTCGCCACGTGCGAGGCGTAATGGGTGAACGCTTCCAGCGACAGGGCGTAGCCGATGGTGCTGCCGGCCAGCATGTAGGCGGTGAGCGCCGCCAGGCCGCAGCCGAACACGAACAGGTGGCGGCCGAGGCGCGCGTGGCGCCCGAACAAACGGTTGGCGAAGGCCCAGCCGCCGCCCCACAGCAGGGCCGCGCCGACGCCCCAGGCCAGCGCCTCGACGTAGCGCGCCAGTTCGAAGTAGCGGGTGTCGCTGAGCCAGCGCACGAACAGGCTGACCAGGCCTGCCAGCAGCACGCCGGCGGCGCCCGGCAGCGCGCCTTCCCAGCGGTGGAAGGTGCGGTCGGGCAATTCGGGCGCCACCGGGAAGCTGGCCGGCCGCACCCGCAGCGAGGTGTGGCCGATGCGCGCCACGGTATCGCCCGACAGTACCAGGCTGGCCTGGCGCTTGCCGCGGTGGTTGATGCCATTCTTCGTGCCGAGGTCGCGCAGCACCAGGCGTCCGGCGGCGTCCAGTTCGGCCACCGCGTGGGCCGCGGCGGCGTAGTCGTCGTCGACGATCACGTCGTTGTCGTAGCCGCGCCCGATGCGGATCGGCAGCGTGTCGATGCGGTGGCGCTGCAGCACGTCGCCGTTGCGCGCCAGGAGTTCGACGTAATACGGTCCTGTCATCGCGGCCTCCTCATCGCCGGCGCCTTCCGAGCGCGGACAGGAAGGCGCGGGTGGCGCGCATGCCGTTTTCGTAGGACACGCCGGCCAGGTCGAGGCGGCTCTGCAGGCTGGCCTGGGCATCGTCGGTGCTGGCGCTGAGCAGCGTGAAGTTGTACAGCCCGGCGAACTTGCGGTAGGCGCGCACGCATACCACCGCGCGCACCGGCAGCGAGGCCGTGTGCACGAACTGTTCGCTGCAGGCGGGGCGGGTCAGGCGCGTGTCGCGCGTGGAGCCGATGCGGTCGACGCGGAATGTGCTGCTCGCCAGCGTGGCGAACTGCAGCGGGTGCAGGCTGGCCGAGCGCAGGTACTGGTGGGTCATCGACACATGGCCGGTCTGCTGGGTGTCCGACACGTAGATCGCGGCTTCCATCGCGCAGCTGACCGAATCGGCGTTGTATTCGGCCTCGGCGCGGAAGTTCGAGCGCCCCCAGCAGCGCAGCTGCTGCGACTCGCGCACCGGCACGTGGTAGGGCCCCATGGTCTTGATCGACAGCGGCTCGCCGAGCAGGCGGTCGATCATCTCGCGCTGGTGCGCCAGCAGCTGCTGGCCGATCAGCGGATTGAAGTCCTTCGGCGGCCGCGGCTGCGCGGCCACCTTGCGCAGCAGCTCCTGGGCGTACCTGACCGGGACCAGGAAGCTCACCAGTTCGCCGTCGCGGCGCTTGGAGACGTTGATCCCGGCCACCATGCCCGACGCCGTCACGCTGGGGCCGCCGCTCATGCCGGAATTGATCGGGCCGGTGAAGATCAGCTGGTCGTAGAAGCTGCGCTTGACAACGCCGTTGTACGAGCCTTCCGAAATGGCGAAGCCGAGGTCGAGCGGATTGCCGAGCGAGTACAGGTACTGGCCCTGGGTCAGCGTGACCGGGATGTCCGGCACCATGAAGTAGCCGCTGCCTTCGCGGTTGACGCGCACCACCGCCAGGTCGTGCAGCACGTCCACCGCCATCAGCTCGACCGGGCCGCTCCTGCCGTCGGTGTCCACGTATTCGCCGAGGTAGACGTCGGGGTCGAGCGCCATCTGCGACACCACGTGGTAATTGGTCAGCACCAGGTTGCCGGTGCCGACCAGGAAGCCGGAACCGACGCTCGACTGGCTGCGGCCATTACGCAGCAGCATGCGGATCTGCAGCAGGTCGCCCCTGGCGTCGGAATACAGTTGCTGGGCGGCGGTGGAGGGCGTGGGCAGGGCCGCGGTCTCGTCGGTTTCGCCGGGGCCGGGCGCGGGCGGCGTGGTGGCGGGCGGGGTGGCCGGGGAGATCACCAGCGGCGGCTGGGGCGCCGGGGGCGCCGCCGCGCCGTGCTGCGCCGGCGCGGCGGTGGCGGAAGCGGAGGGTGTCGCCGCGGTGCCGAACCAGGCCGGCAACAGGAAGGCAAGCAGCGCGAGCGGGGCGAGGAAACGCGAGGAGAGCAACAAGGCGGGACGCATGCGATCCTTCGGCTGGCAAGATAACCGCAGCCATCTTGCCAGATTCGCCCCGAGGACGGCTTACAGTTCGCCGTCGAGCGCCGCTTCGGCGGGCTGGGTCATCATGTGGCCGAGCTTGGCCGCCTTGGTGTTCAGGTAGCTGTTGTTGAAGGCGTTGCGGTTGACCAGCAGCGGTACCCGTTCGGCCACCTTGATGCCGAGCTTGTCCAGCGCCGCGATCTTGCGCGGGTTGTTGGTCATCAGGCGCACCGCTTCGATGCCGAACTGCTCCAGCATCGGCAGCACCAGTTCATAGTTGCGGGCGTCGGCGTGGAAGCCCAGCTGCAGGTTGGCCTCGACCGTGTCGGCGCCGGCTTCCTGCAGGCGGTAGGCGCGGATCTTGTTCACCAGGCCGATGCCGCGGCCTTCCTGGCGCAGGTACAGCAGGATGCCGCGGCCTTCGGCGGCGATCTTCTTGAGCGCCCCCTCGAGCTGGGCGCCGCAGTCACAGCGTTGCGAAAACATCACATCCCCGGTCAGGCACTCGGAATGGATGCGCGCCAACGGCGGCTCGCCGGACAAGTCGCCGAGGGTCATGGCCAGGTGCTCCTTGCCGGTCGCATGCTCCACGAAGGCGTGCAGGGTGAACTGCGCCCATGGGGTCGGCAGCGTGCACGACGTGACGTAGTCGAGGATGGCGGAGGGCGCAGCGGCGTTGTCTTGCATGGCGATATTCCTGAAACGAAAAATAATGCAGCGGTAACAGGGTAGTTTACCGGAAATCCGGCGCGGCCGTGCGGGAGGCCCCGCGTTTACCCAATCAATATTCCCCTGAGGCACTAATGCTGTGCTACGCTTGCGCCTCTCTTTTTCCTGCCCCATGTCCACACCGTCCGCATTCCTGCGCCGCCTGTTGCCGCGCGCCCTCGGCGCCTGGCTCGCGCTCGCCTTCACGCTGCTGTCCATCGTATTGACGCTGGTGCTGACGGCCGTCATCGAACGCAAGGCCACCGAACAGGTCAAGACCAGCATCGGCCAGGGCCTGGCCGAACTGGCCACGCAGACGTCGGACAAGCTGGAACGCGGCATGTTCGAACGCTATCGCGAGGTCAGCCTGATCGCCGACCGGCGCGACCTGCGCCCGGGCGTGCCCCAGGCGCAGCGGCGCGCCGCGCTGGAGCGGGTCCAGGCCAGTTACGGCTACTACAGCTGGATCGGCATGGTCGGCATCGACGGCCGGGTGCAGGCGGCGGCGCAAGGCCTGCTGGAAGGGAAGGACGTCTCGCAGCGGCCGTGGTTCCGCAACGCGCTGCAGGGCATCCACGCCGGCGACGTGCACGAAGCGGTGCTGCTGGCCAAACTGCTGCCGCGCCAGGCCGAGCCCTGGCGCTTCGTCGACGTCGCCTTTCCCTGGACGGGGCCGGACGGCAAGCCGGAGGGCGTGCTCGGCGTGCATCTGTCGTGGCAATGGGCGCGCGACGTCGAGCGCTCGGTCATGGCCGGCGCGACGGCGCGGCGCCAGGCCGAGGCCCTGATCGTCGACGCCCAGGACAACGTGTTGCTCGGCCCGTCCGGCAGCGCCGGCCTGCGCCTGGCGCTGCCGAGCCTGGCGGCGGCCCAGGCCGGGCGCCAGGGCGGCTACCTGGTCGAGCGCTGGCCGGACGGCAAGGATTACCTGGTCGGCTACATGCGCGGGCGCGGCTACGGCCAGTATCCGGGCCTGGGCTGGACCGTGCTGGTGCGCCAGGACGTGACCGTCGCTTACGCCCCGGTGCGGCGCCTGCGCGAATACGGCCTGGCCGCCGGGGCGGCGCTGGCGGCGCTGTTCTCGCTGGCCGGCGTGCTGGGGGCGCGCCGCATCACCCGCCCGCTGCACGAGCTGGCGGCGTCGGCGCAGCGCATCCGCGCCGGCGAGCCGGCCAGCATCTCGGCCGGGAACAGCCGCTACGTGGAGGTGCAGGCGCTGGCCGGCACCCTGGACACGCTGGTGATCGAACTGAAGGACCTGAACGCTACGCTCGAGCAGCGCGTCGCGTTGCGCACCGACGAGCTGGCGCAGGCGCTGGCCAGGGTGCGCGCCAGCGAGCAGCGCATCGCCAACATCCTCGAGACCGCGCACGACGCTTTCATCGGCATCGACATGGACGGCGCCATCTGCGACTGGAACTCGGCGGCGGAAGCGATGCTGGGCTGGCGCCGCGAACAGGTATTGGGCCGGCAGGCGGTCGACCTGATCGTGCCGGAACGCTTCCGCGCCGCCTCGCACGCGGCGCTGCGCGTCTTCCGCGACAGCGGGCGCCTGGATATCCTGGGGCGCCGCGTCGAGCGCGTGCTGTGCCGGCGCGACGGCAGCGAGGTGGAGATCGAGATGACCAGCGGCCTGGCGGGCGCCGCCGCCGCTACCTTCTTCAGCGTGTTCGTGCACGACATCTCGGTGCGCAAGGAGGTCGAGCGCATGAAGAACGAATTCGTGGCCACCGTCTCGCACGAGCTGCGCACCCCGCTGACCGCGATCAGCGCCTCGCTGGCGCTGCTGGCCGACGGCATGGCCGGCGAACTGCCGGACGATGCGCGCGGCCTGGTCGGCATCGCCAACGCCAGTTCGGAACGCCTGGTGCGCCTGATCGGCGACGTGCTCGACATCCAGAAGATGGAAGCGGGGCGCATGGAATTCGTGCGCACGGCGCAGTTGGTGGCGCCGATCGCGCAGGACGCGGTGGCGGCCATGCAATCGTTCGCGGCCCAGGCCGGGGTGGCGCTGGCCTGGTGCGCCGACCAGGATGCGGAGCAGCTCCATGCCGACGTCGACCGCGACCGCATGACCCAGGTGCTGACCAACCTGCTGTCGAACGCGATCAAGTTCTCGGAACCCGGGACCACGGTGCGCATACGGGTGGCGGCCTTGCCGGACGCGAGGTCGGGCACAAAGTCGGGTACTCGGCCGGGCCGCATCCGGCTGTCGGTGTCGGACCGTGGCGCCGGCATTCCGGAACCGTTCCGCGCGCGCGTGTTCCAGCGCTTCGCCCAGGCCGATTCGGCCGATTCAAGGCGCCAGGGCGGCACCGGGCTGGGGCTGAGCATCTGCAAGGCCATCGTCGAAGAGCACGGGGGCGCGATCTGGTTCGACAGCACGGTGGGCGAGGGCACGACTTTCTACGTGGAGCTGCCGGCGGTGTGAGCGGGGTCAGTGGTAGCCGGGGGCGCCCTGGCCGGTACCGGCGCCGGCGTACATGCGCTCGAATTCCCCCAGCGGCACCGGCCGCCCCAGCAGGTAGCCCTGCAGCGTGTCGCAGCCGCAGTCGAGCATGAAGCGGCGCTGCGCCTCGTGCTCGACGCCCTCGGCGATGACGTCGATCTGCAGCTTGCGCGCCAGCGCCACGATGGCCTCGACGATCGGCATGCCGTTGGCGCCCACGTCCTGCACGAAGCTGCGGTCGATCTTCAGCGCCGTCAGCGGAAAACGCATCAGGTAGGCCAGCGACGAATAGCCGGTGCCGAAGTCGTCCAGCGAAAAGCGCACGCCCTGGTGGCGCAGCCGCTGCATGCGCTCGATCAGGTCCTGCACGTTTTCGGTGAACACGCTTTCCGTCAGTTCCAGGCACAGCCGGTCCGGACTGGCGCCGGTGGCGGCCAGCACCTCCGACAGCGCCTGCGGGAAGTCGGGGTCGCGCAACTGCTGGACGCTGACGTTGACGGCCAGCCTGAGCTGGCCCAGCGCCGGATCGCGCGCCCAGCGCGCCAGCGCGCCGCAGGCTTCCTCGAGCACCTGCAGGCCGAGCGGGACGATCAGGCCGGTGGTCTCGGCCTGGCCGATGAATTCGGCGGGGCCGACCAGCCCGTGTTCGCCGTGCTGCCAGCGCGCCAGCACTTCGGCGCCGGTCAGGCGCCCAACGCGGTCGAACTGCGGCTGGCAGAACAGCACGAACTGGCGGTGCGCCAGGCCGTCGCGCAGGGCGCTGTCGAGCGCGGCCTGGCGGTCGGCCGCGGCCTGCATGCTCGGGTCGAAGAAGCGCGCCGTGTTGCGGCCGTCGCTCTTGGCGCGGTACATGGCCAGGTCGGCCTGCTTGAGCAGGGTATCGATGCCGCCGGCGGCGCGGTCGAACAGCGTGATGCCGATGCTGGGCGTGGTCGTGAACGTGGTGCCGGGCAGGTCGTAGGGCTGGCCCAGCAGCGCCAGGATCTTGCGCGCCACCTGGTCGGCGTGGGCGGTGGCGTCGGCGGCCGAGGCGCCCAGGTTTTCCAGCACCACCACGAATTCGTCGCCGCCCAGGCGCGCCAGCTGGTCACTGTCGCGCAGCGCCTGGCGCAGCCGCTGCGCCACCTGGCGCAGCAGCACGTCGCCGACGTCGTGGCCCATGGTGTCGTTGAGCAGCTTGAAGTTGTCGAGGTCGATGAACAGCACCGCGCCGAACTGGCCGGAGCGGCAGCTGCGCGCCAGGGTCTTGTCCAGTTCCTCGATCAGGAAGCGGCGGTTGGGCAGCCCGGTCAGGTGGTCGAAATAGGCCAGTTCGTAGATGCGGCGCTCGCTGCGCTTGCGCTCGGTGAGGTCGGTGTTGGTGCCGGAGATGCGCAGCGCCTTGCCGTCGGCGTCGCGCAGCACGTAGGCACGCGCCAACACCGGCACGTGGTGGCCGTCACGGTGGCGCAGGCGGCATTCGAGGCTGTAGACCTGGCGCCGGCTGGCCACCAGCTCGGCCACGAAAGCGCGCACGCGCGGCAGGTCTTCGGGGTGCATCAGTCCGCTCCAGGCGTCGACGTCGGCCGCGATCTCGCCCGGGGCATGGCCGAGCATGTCCCACCAGCGGTCCGAATAATAGATCTCGTTGGTGAGCAGGTCCCAGTCCCAGGCCGCGTCGGTCGAGCCCAGCAGCATCAGGCGCAGGCGCTGTTCCGACTTCTGCAGGTCCTGCTGCGCGCGTTTCAGCTCGGTGCAGTCGGTGAAGCACACCACGGCGCCGTGCAGCTGGCCGTCGTCGCCGTATTCGGGATAGGCGTTGCAGATCAGCCAGCGCTGCGCCGGCACCGGGCCGGGCGGGATGCCGATGATCATGCCGAAGATGGTTTCGCCGGTGCGCAGCACGCGGTTTGCCGGGTACTCTTCCTGCGCCAGCAGGGCGTTGTCGTGGGCGACCAGCTGCCAGGTCGTGGGGTTCGGGACTGCGCCGATCAATTGGTCCTCGCTGCAGTCGAGCAGGTCCAGGGCCAGCTGGTTCGAGGCCACGATGCGCCCGGCGGTGTCGTACACCACGACGCCCGCGGGCAGGTGGTCGAGCAGGTTGTCGAAGCGCCGCTGCAGATCGGCCGGCATACGGGGCATCCTGCTATCTTGTTCGAATCGTCGTCGCATACGCATCGTCCGCTTTTTCAGCATACTAACAGTTAACGGCAGAGGCTGGCGCGTGCCGCATTACGGTGCGTGGGTATGCGGCACAAATTAATTTTTTTATGCGGCCGGCTTCAGGAAACCGCGCAGGCGCGCCAGCAATTCCTGCGGCTGGAAAGGCTTGATGATGAAATCGGTGGCGCCGGCGTCGAGGGCGCGCGCGGTGTCGCGTTCGGTGTTCTTGGCGGTCAGCATCAGCACCGGCACCGCGTCCCAGCCGGCCCGGGCGCGCATCAGGCGCAGGATCTCGAAGCCGTCCACGTAGGGCAGCATCACGTCCAGCAGCACCAGGTCGGGCGCGTCGCTGGCGGCGACGTGGTCGGCGGCGGCGCGGCCGTCGGCGGCGTGGATGACGCGGTAGCCCTGGCGCTCGATCATGAAGCGCAGGACCTGGGCGATGTGGATGTCGTCTTCGACGACGAGAACGGTGGGTTGGATGCTCATGGCAGGAGGATGGACGATAACCGCGGCATTCTACCGTGCGCGGCGGCGCGGGCAGCGAAGGGGGAACGGTGGCCAGGCTGACGCTCCCCGGTGTGCGCGGGCGTATTCCGGCTGAATCCGGCCAGAATCCGGCCGGATGGGTGCTCAGGGCAGGTCGAACAGCAGCGCTTCGGCTGCCTGCGCATGTTCCAGCACCACGTGCGCCTCGCCGCCGATCTTGAGCGCGTCGCCGCCTTGCAAGGCCACGCCGTTCACGGTCACGCTGCCGCGGATCACGTGCACGTAGGCGCGGCGGCCGGCGGCCAGCGCGTGTTCGGCGCGGTCGTCGCCGTCCAGGATGGTGGCGTACAGCGCGGCGTCCTGGTGGATCAGCACCGAGCCGTCGCGGCCGTCGCCGGACGCCACCAGGCGCAATCTGCCCTGCTTGTCGGCCACCGGGAAATGCTTTTCCTCGTAGCTGGGCGCGATGCCCTGCACGTTCGGCTGGATCCAGATCTGCAGGAAGTGCACCTGCTCGCTCTTGGAGCCGTTGAATTCGCTGTGGCGCACGCCGCTGCCGGCGCTCATGCGCTGCACGTCGCCGTAGTGCAGCACCGAGCCGGTGCCGATGCTGTCCTTGTGCTCCAGCGCCCCTTCCAGCACGTAGGAGATGATTTCCATGTCGCGGTGGCCGTGGGTGCCGAAGCCGGCGCCGGGGGCGACGCGGTCTTCGTTGATCACCAGCAGCGGGCCGAAGCCGTTGTGGCGCGGGTCGTAATAGTCGGCGAAGGAAAAGCTGTGTTTCGACAGCAGCCAGCCGTGGTGGGCGCCGCCCCGTTCTTCGCTTTTGCGTACTTCCAGCATGATCTGCTCCTGTTCGATGTGGTCGATGTGATGGATGCCAGTATAGTCGGCGCATTCCGGCGCGAAAAACGAGTTGTTTTGCGGGCTTTGATCGAAAAAATCGAATGTTATTCAGGGCGTCAGCGCCGCAGCGGGACGAGCAGGGCGCGCAGATCGTTGTGGTCGAGCTCGTACATCAGTTCGAGCAGTTCACCCAGTTCGCCTTTCGGAAAGCCTTCGCGCGCGAACCAGCCGAGGTAGTGGCCGGGCAGGTCGGCGATCTTGCGGCCCTGGTATTTACCGAAGGGCATTTCGCGGGTCAACAGTAAGGTCAAGTGTTCCGGTTTCATGGTCGCGTATTGTGACGTCACTTTGGGAAATCTCATAACCGCGTTAGCATATCCGGAGTAGGAGGAGATACATCATGGACACTGACTTCAACCTGCAACGCTTCATCGACGCCCAGCAAGGCGTGTATCCCAAGGCGCTGGCCGAACTGCACGCCGGCCACAAGCGCAGCCACTGGATGTGGTTCATCTTTCCGCAGATCGCCGGCCTGGGTTCGAGCCAGATGGCGACCACCTATGCGATTGCATCGAGCGATGAGGCCGCCGCCTACCTGGCCCACCCGGTCCTCGGGCCGCGCCTGCGCGAATGCGCGATGGCCGTGGCCAGCATCGACGACCGGCCCATCGACGAGGTGTTCGACTATCCGGACAACCTGAAATTCCATTCCTGCATGACGCTGTTCGCCGACGTCGCGCCCGACGAGGCGGTGTTCCAGGCCTGCCTCGACCGCTTCTTCGACGGCGAAGCCGATACCGCGACGCTGGCCCGGCTGGGTTGAGCGCCGTCTTCGATCGCCCGCCGGCGGGGCACCGGACGCCTTGCGCGCATGCGTCCGCCGCCATGCCGCGGCCCGGTGCGGCGATGTGCCCGCCGTGCATCCGGTGTTGTTGCGTATAATCCGTAAAGCTTGTCCACCAATCATTACCAAACAACAACTCATGGCTTCATCTTCTGAAAACATCAGCATGGCGGTGTTCTGCGACTTCGAGAACGTCGCACTCGGCGTGCGCGATGCGAATTACGAGAAATTCGACATCAAGCCCGTCTTCGAGCGCCTGCTGCTCAAGGGCAGCATCGTGGTCAAGAAAGCCTATTGCGACTGGGACCGCTACAAGAGCTTCAAGGGCACCATGCACGAAGCGAACTTCGAGCTGATCGAGATCCCGCACGTGCGCCAGTCCGGCAAGAATTCGGCCGACATCCGCATGGTGGTGGACGCGCTCGACTTGTGCTACACCAAATCCCACGTCGACACCTTCGTGATCATCAGCGGCGACTCCGACTTTTCGCCGCTGGTGTCCAAGCTGCGCGAGAACAACAAGCGCGTGATCGGCGTCGGCGTCAAGCAGTCGACCTCGGACCTGCTGGTCGCCAACTGCGACGAATTCATCTTCTACGACGACCTGGTGCGCGAAGTGCGCCGCGCCGCGGCCAAGCGCGACGAGCGCAAGGCCCAGCCCTCGCCGAGCCGCCGTCCTTCCGACGAGAGCAACCGCAAGAAGGAAGAGATGGAAGCGCGCAAGCTGCAGGCGCTGGAAATGGTGGTCGAGACCTTCGACGCCCTGGTGTCCGAGCGCGGCGACACCGGCAAGATCTGGGCCTCGCTGCTGAAGGATACGCTCAAGCGCCGCCGCCCCGATTTCTCCGAGACCTATTACGGCTTCCGCACCTTCGGCAACCTGCTCGAGGAAGCGCAGACGCGTGGCCTGTTCGAGTTCGGCCGCGACGAAAAATCCGGCACCTACGTCTACCGCACCAGCGGCCAGACCGGCGAGGCGCTGGGCGGCATCGCCGACGTGGAACAGCTGGTGGCGCCGGAACCGGTAACGGATGCATCGGACGAGAACGAGGCCGGCCTGCCGCTGGAGCAGGCCGCCGCCGAGGCGCCGGCTCAAGCGCCGACCCCGGCGCCGCCCCAGGGACGCGAGCCGCGCGGCCGTGGCCGTGGACGTGGGCGCAAGGGACGCGAGCAGCAGTTCGACCAGCAGGTCGTGCAGTCTGCGGATGCCTCCGCCGCGGACAGCGCCATGGACGACCTGCTGGGCAACTGGCCGGCGCCGACGCCGGACCTGGCCGAAGCGCAGGCGCCGGAGTTGCCCGAGGCCCAGGCGCCGGCGCTTGACGCGCCGCCGGTGGAGCCGTCGCCGGTCGAAGCCCTGATCGACGTCGCCGCCGCCGCGGCGGCCGCAGCGGGCCATGAAGCCAGCCCCGCGACAGGTCCTGGCGCCGGCGCCGAAGCGAACCTCGAGCCGGCGCAGCCGCCGAAGGAGCGCCGCCGCACCGCGCGCGCGCCGCGCAAGCCGGCGGCGCGCAAGACCCCCGCGCCGGCCGCGGCCGGTGTGGATGCCGCGGCTGCGGATGCAATTGCGGTGGCGCCGGCTGCCCTGGACACGGCAAGCACGATGCCTGTGACGGACGCCAAGGCCAGCGCCAACCCGGCGCAGGATGACGCTGCGGTGGCGACCGATGCCGTGGCCGCCGTGGGGGCCGGTGGCGCCGTTGCTTCCGGTGCGGGCACTGCTGCAAATGCCGAAGCGCCGGACGCGGTGGACGATGCGGTGGCCGATGCCGGGGCTGAAGGCGAAGGCGCCCAGGACGACAAGCCGGGCCGCAAGAAGTCGTCGCGCCCGTCGCACAAGGCACCGACGCGCAAGCCGGCCGCGCGCACGCGTCGCCCGGCCAAGCCGAAGACCACCCCCGAGAACGGCTGACCCGGCCAGTGCGCCGGCGGCCGTCGGTGCGCAGGCTGCCGGCCGCCGGTTCGCCGGCCGCCGGTTCGTCACCCGTACTATTGCGGCAGGGCAGGCGCGCGCCTGCCCTGGTCATGCCTGTGCCATAATGACAATATCGATCCGCAAAGGACCCATCATGCGACCGCTCACCGGACTGATCCCGGCCCTGGCGCCGGCCTTGTTGCTGACCCTGTCCACCGCATTCGCGCCGGCGCCGGCCATGGCGGCGCCCTCGGCATCCCATCCGCTGCTCGGCATCTGGACCCTGAGCATTCCCCAGCTCGGTTGCGCCGAGACCTACCACTTCCGCGGCGACGGCACGACGCTGGTCAAGAGCGCGCAGGAAGTGTCGGAGAGTGAATTCACGGTCGCCGAAAAACCCAGCGCCAAGGGCTTCTACAAGCTCGAAGACAGAATCGTCAAGGACAACGGCAAGCAGGATTGCTCGGGCGAGATCATGAAGATCGGCACCCGCGCCACCAATTTCCTGCTGTTCCACCCGTCCGGCGCGCGCTTCGTGATGTGCCGCGACGAGACCATGGAAACCTGCATCGGTCCGTTCGAGCGGGCGCCGGCCCAGGGCATCTGAGCGAAGCCGGCCAGTAGCGGGGATTGCCGCTTCATCGCGGCTGTCCTGTACTTTCCTGTATATTGCTGGGCGATCAGTCAATACTATCAGGTTCCTGCATGTCCCCGGCTTTACTTTTTTTCATCCTCATCGCGTATTTCGCCCTGTTGCTCAGCGTTGCCTGGGCAACCTCGCGCAACGCCAACAACGACAGTTTTTTCATCGGTAACAAGAGCAGCAACTGGGTGCTGGTCGCCTTCGGCATGGTCGGCACCACGCTGTCCGGCGTCACCTTCGTCAGCGTGCCCGGCGCGGTCGGGGCCGACGGCTTCGGCTACATCCAGGTGCTGATCGGGTATGTAGCAGGCTACATCGCGGTGGTCTACCTGCTGCTGCCGCTGTACTACCGCATGAAGCTGACTTCGATCTACCACTACCTCGACGTGCGGCTCGGCCGGCGCGCCTACCAGAGCGGCGCCGGCTTCTTCATCCTGTCACGGTTGTTCGGCGCCACCGCGCGCCTGTACCTGGTGGTGGCGGTGCTGCAGGCCATCATCCTCGACAGCCTGGGCGTGCCGTTCTGGCTGACCACCTTCGTCATCCTCGGCATGATCCTGCTGTACACCTACCAGGGCGGCGTGAAGACCATCGTCTGGACCGATACCCTGCAGACCAGCTGCATGCTGTTCGGCCTGTTCGCCTGCGCCGCCTTTTTGCTCGGCCAGCTCGATCTGTCGGTGCCGCAGGCGCTGGCGCAGATGCAGGAGCGCGGCCTGGCGCGCGTATTCACCACCGACGTCGACAGCCCCGGCTTCTGGCTCAAGCAGATCGTGGCCGGCGCCTTCATCACCATCACCATGACCGGCATGGACCAGGAGATGATGCAGAAGACGATTTCCGTGAAGACCCTGCGCGACTCGCAAAAGAACCTGCTGAGCCTGACCGCGGTGCTGGTGGTGGTGCTGCTGTCCTTCCTGTTCCTGGGCGGCCTGCTGTATTTGTACGCGACGCAGGCGGGTGTTACCGCATCCGGCGACAAGATATTCCCGGCGGTGGTGATGGGCCACTTGCCCGCGGCGGTGCAGATCATCTTCCTGATCGCCCTGATCTCGGCGCTGTTCCCGAGCGCGGACGGCGCCATCACGGCGCTGACCTCGACCTTCTGCATCGACATCCTCGGCATCAAGCGCCGTACCGACCTGACCGAAGCGGCCAGGATCCGCCTGCGCCGCCACGTCCATCTCGCGTTCGCTTTCCTGTTCCTGGCGCTGGTGATGGTCTTCAAATGGCTGGACGATCCGAGCATGATCGGCGTGGTCCTGAAGGTGGCCGGCTATACCTATGGGCCGCTGCTCGGGCTGTTCGCGTTCGGGATGACGACGACGCGCACCCTGAACGACCGCCTGGTGCCCTGGGTGACCATCGGTGCGCCGATCCTGTGTGCTTTGATTGAACATTACCAACAATATCTGCTGGGTGGCTACCGCCTTGGCCTGGAATTGCTTATCCTGAACGGTGCGCTGGTGTTTGCCGGCCTGTTTGCGATATCGCGCCGCGCCACGGCCCGCCCGGCGGCGGTCGAACCTGTCGTTTGATCAGTCGGGGTCAGAGCACACCCATGTACACCGTGCTCTGACCCCGAAGCTTAGTCAGTCGGGGTCAGAGCACACCCGTGTACACCGTGCTCTGACCCCGAAAATGTTAACTTTACTGGAGCCCTGATGTCCTTCAAGCCTCTGTCTTCCCTGCGCCGCGGCTTCGGCTCGCTCTGGCGCGGCCTCGATGCCACCCGCCGCTTCGTGCTGAACCTGCTGTTCCTGCTGGTCGTGATCGCGCTGCTGTGGGCAATCTTCGGCGGCGGCGTCAAGCCGCTGGCGCCAAACACCGCGCTGGTGCTCGACCTGAAGGGCGAGCTGGTCGAGGAACGCGCCGGCAGCGTGCGCGATTCCGTGGTCGCGGGCCTGTCCGGCAATGCGCGCCGCCTGATCCAGTTGCGCGACGTGCTGACCGCGCTCGACACGGCGGCCAAGGACAGCAATATCAAGGACGTCGTGCTGCTGCTCGACGAGATGGATGGTGGCGGCCTGGCGTCGCTGCGCGAGATCGGCGCCGCCGTCGAACGCGTGAAGGCGGCCGGCAAGCGGGTGGTGGCCTGGGGCGGCACCTTCGACCAGAAGCGCTACCTGGTCGCCTCGCACGCCAGCGAGGTCTACCTGCACCCGATGGGCATGGTGATGATCGAGGGCTTCGGCCGCCACCGCAACTACTACCGCGACGCGCTCGACAAGGTCGGCGTCACGGTCAACCTGATGAAGGTCGGCACCTATAAGAGCTTTGCCGAGCCCTACATCGGCAACGGCCCGTCGCCGGCCGCCCAGGAAGCCGACAGCGTCCTGTACAACGCGCTGTGGGCCAACTACACGAGCGAGGTCGAGAAGGCGCGCAAGCTGCCGGCCGGCGCAATCGCGACGGGTATCGAGGAACTGCCGCAGCGCATGGCGGCCGCCAACGGCAACGCCGCCAAGGTGGCGCTGGACTGGAAGCTGATCGACGGCGTCAAGACCCGCGACGAAGTGCGCGACCTGCTGGTCAAGCGCGGCGAGTACGACGCATCGAACAAGACCTTCCGCCAGATCGGTTACCAGGACTACTTGGGGCGCAACCCGCCCAAGCGCCTGGGCGATGCCGTGGCCGTGGTGGTCGCCGCCGGCGACATCACCGAAGGCATGGGCGGTCCCGGCATGGTCGGCGGCCTGGCCACCGCCAACATGGTGCGCGCCGCGCGCCAGGACGACACGGTCAAGGCGGTGGTGCTGCGCGTGAATTCGCCGGGCGGCAGCGCCTACGGTTCGGAACTGATCCGGCGCGAGCTGGAACAGACGCGCGCCGCCGGCAAGCCGGTGGTGGTGTCGATGGGCGACGTCGCGGCCTCGGGCGGCTACTGGATCTCGATGGCGGCCGACGAAGTCATCGCCGACCAGTCCACCATCACCGGCTCGATCGGCGTGTTCGCGATCCTGCCGACCGCCGACAAGGTGGTCGACAAGCTGGGCATCCACACCGCCGGCGTCACCACCACCTGGCTGGCCGACGCCTACAACCCGCTGCGCCCGCTGGACCCGCGCTTCGGCCAGCTGATCCAGTCGAGCATCAACCACATCTACGACGAATTCACCACCAAGGCCGCGATCGCGCGCCGCACCTCGCCCGAGAAGATCGACGCGGTCGGGCAGGGCCGGGTCTGGACCGGCGCCCAGGCCAGGGAGCGCGGCCTGGTCGACCGCCTGGGCAGCTACGACGACGCGCTGCGCTCGGCCGCCAAGCGCGCCAAGCTGGGCGACGATTTCCGCGTGGCCTATGCCGAGCGTTCGAGCTCGCTGGCCGAACGCTTCCTGGAACGCCTCGGCCTGTCCGACGTGCAGGCGCTGAACGTGCAGGTCAAGCTGGGCCTGGTGCCGGATCCGGTGGCGGCAAGCGCGCTGTCGCTCGGCGCCACCACCGGCATCACCAGGGACCTGGGCTGGCTGACCCAGGTGGCGGAACGCCGCCAGCCGTTCGCGGCGGTGACGCATTGCCTGTGCGAGGTCCCCTGATGTTCTGACTTTTAAAGTTTGTAACAGCATGTAGGCCGACATGCCTAGGTGTTGAACGCGGGCGCCGGATTTCCGGCGCCCGTTTTTGCCTGAACGTCCCGCTTTCCTATCCCATCGGCGTTAATCGGTGTAAAGACGGACAATGCCGTTCCGCACCGCCGTGTTTCCGGATGTTTCAGTGGCCGCTCACCTTGTTGACTTCTATACGATCTGAAACATAAAGACAGGCTGCCCCATGGTAAAGTCGCGGGACATTTTTCATTGTGCTTTTGAATACTCGGCCGCCAAGGACTAGCATGGATTCGACCGTCTCCCCGGACAACAAGAACAAGACCCCCACCCCAGCCAAACACTCGAAGCGCTCGCGCACCATCGGCACCATCATCGCCATCCTCGCGATGATCGGTCTCGGGGTGCTGGCCTGGCGCCTGGTTCACCCGGGCCAGCAGGGCGCCCCGGGCGCCGGGCCGGGCGCGCAGGGCCAGGGCGCCGGCGGCCCCGGTGGCGCCGGCGGTCCGGGCGGCGGTGGACGCGGCGGGCCGGGCGGGCGCGGCATGCCGGCCACCACGGTCGGCATCGGCAAGGCGGAACGCGCCGACATCCCGGTGCTGCTGGACGCCCTCGGCACCGTCACGCCGGCCGCGGTGGCCACCGTGCGGCCCCAGGTCGGCGGCGTCCTGCAGAAGATCAACTTCACCGAGGGTCAGCTGGTCAAGGAAGGCCAGCTGCTGGCGACCATCGACCCGCGTCCATCCCAGATGGCGCTGCTGCAGGCGACCGGCCAGCGCCAGCGCGACGAAGCCCAGCTGGAAAGCGCGCGCGTGCTGCTCAAGCGCTACCAGACCCTGCTCGAACAGGATTCGATCGCGCGCCAGGACGTCGATACCCAGGCCGCGCTGGTCAAGCAGCTGGAAGGCACCGTCACCACCGACCGCGCCGCCGAAGGCATCGCCCGCATCAACCTCGGTTACACCCAGGTGCGCGCGCCGATCAGCGGCCGCGTCGGCCTGCGCACCGTGGACATCGGCAACCTGCTCAGCGCGAACGACGCCAACGGCATCGCCGTGATCACCCAGCAGTCGCCGATCGACGTCGAATTCGCGGTGCCCCAGGATCACCTGCCGACCCTGCAGCAGCGCATCAACGAAGGCGCCACGCTGCCGGCCACGGCGCTCGACCGCACCCGCACCGACATCCTGGCGAGCGGGCGCTTCTCCGCGCTCGACAACCAGGTCGACACCCAGACCGGCACGGTGCGCGCCAAGGCGCGCTTCGGCAACGACGGCGGCAAGCTGTTCCCCAGCCAGTTCGTCAACATCCGCCTGCAGCTCAACTTGATCAAGAACGCCGTGACGGTGCCGGTGACGGCGCTGCGCCACGGATCCAACGGCGACTTCGTGTACGTGCTGAACCAGCAGGCGCGCACGGTCGCGCTGCGCAACGTCAAGCGCGGCCAGGCCAACGTCGAACGGGTGCAGATCGTCAGCGGCCTGGAAGGCGGCGAGACCGTGATCACCGAGGGCGCCGACCGCCTGAAGGATGGCGCCAAGGTGACGCTGCCGGGCGACCGTCCGGCCGGCGCCGGCGCGGGCGCCGGTGGCCACCGCGGCCATGCCGGCGGTGCGGGCGCCGCCGGTGCGACTTCGCAGGGCGCCGCGGCCCCGGCCGCGGCAGCGGCCGCACCCCAGGCCGCCCCGGCCGGCGACCAGCAGCAGCGCCGCCGCCAGCAGGAGGGAGCAGGTCAATGAGCGTCATAGCCACGTCGCCCCCGCCTGCGCGGGGACGACGGCAAGTAAACGAGGTGCCCGCATGAGCCCATCCGCACCCTTCATCCGCCGCCCGGTCGCCACCTCGCTGCTGATGCTGGCGATTATCCTGGCCGGCCTGGTCGGCTACCGCTTCCTGCCGCTGTCGGCGCTGCCCCAGGTCGACTTCCCGACCATCCAGGTCCAGACCCTGTACCCGGGCGCGAGCCCGGAAGTGATGGCGCGCACCGTCACCGCGCCGCTGGAGCGCCAGTTCGGCCAGATGGCCGGCCTGTCGCGCATGAGTTCCACCAGCGCCGCCGGCGTCTCGGTCATCACCCTGCAGTTCAGCCTGGGCGAGACACTCGACGTGGCCGAGCAGGAAGTGCAGGCGGCGATCAACGCCGGCGGCTCGCTGCTGCCGACCGACCTGCCGGCGCCGCCGGTGTACGCCAAGGTCAACCCGGCCGACGCGCCGGTGCTGACCCTGGCCATCACCTCGGACACCATGCCGCTGACCGAGGTGCAGAACCTGGTCAACACCCGCCTTGCGCTGAAGATCAGCCAGGTGAGCGGCGTCGGCCTGGTGTCGCTGCAGGGCGGCCAGCGCCCGGCGGTGAGGATCCAGGCGAATACCGATGCGCTGGCCTCGTACGGCCTGGGCCTGGACACGCTGCGCACCGCGATCACCAACGCCAACGCCAACAGCGCCAAGGGCAGTTTCGACGGCCCGTCGCGCGCCTACACCATCAACGCCAACGACCAGCTGCTGACCGTCCCCGATTATAAAAACCTGATCGTCGCCTACCGCAACGGCGCCCCGGTGCGCATGAGCGACGTGGCGCAGGTGGTGGACAGCGCCGAGAACGTCAAGCTGGGCGCCTGGGCCAACACCAAGCCGGCGATCATCCTGAACGTGCAGCGCCAGCCGGGCGCCAACGTGATCGCCACCGTCGACGCCATCAAGGAGCGCCTGCCCGAGCTGCAGGCCAGCCTGCCGCAGACCGTGCGCCTGGACGTGCTGTCCGACCGCACCATGGGCATCCGCGCCTCGGTCGAGCACGTGCAGATCGAATTGGTGCTGGCCGTGGTGCTGGTGGTGCTGGTGATCTTCGCCTTCCTGCACAGCGTGCGCGCCACCGTGATCGCCAGCCTGGCGGTGCCGATCTCGCTGATCGGCACCTTCGGCGTGATGTACCTGCTGGGCTACAGCCTGAACAATTTGTCGCTGATGGCGCTCACGATCGCCACCGGCTTCGTGGTCGACGATGCCATCGTGATGATCGAGAACATCGCCCGCTACATCGAGGAAGGCGAGCATCCGATGGCGGCGGCGCTGAAGGGCGCGACCCAGATCGGCTTCACCATCATCTCGCTGACGGTGTCGCTGATTGCGGTCTTGATCCCGCTGCTGTTCATGGGCGACGTGGTGGGCCGCCTGTTCCGCGAATTCGCGGTGACGCTGGCGATCACGATCCTGATCTCGGGCGTGGTCTCGCTGACGCTGGTGCCGATGATGTCGGCGCGCTGGCTGCGCCAGCACGACGAGTCGCACAACAGCAAGTTCGCGCGTAAATTCCAGGGCGGCTTCGACTGGATCATCAAGCATTACGACACCAGTCTGAACTGGGTGCTGGCGCGCCAGGGCCTGACCCTGCTGGTGGCGCTCGGCACGCTGGTGCTGACCGCGCTGCTGTGGACCTTCATCCCGAAAGGCCTGTTCCCGACCCAGGACACGGGCCAGCTGCAGGCGCGGGTGGAAGCGCGCCAGGCGATTTCCTACCAGGCGATGGCCGAGCTGCAGCAGGCCGTGGCGCGCGAGGTCATGGCCGACCCGGACGTGGCCTCGCTCAGCTCGACCGTCGGCGTGGACGCCGCCAACAACACCATGCTGCATACCGGCACCATGCTGATCAATTTGAAGGACAGCCGCAGCGGCCAGGACGAACTGATGGACCGCCTGCGCCGGCGCGTGGCGCAGAACGTGGCGGGCGCCACGCTGTACCTGCAGCCGACCCAGGACCTGACCATCGACGCCGAAAGCGGCCCGACCCAGTACCGCCTGTCGATCGAAGGCGCGGATACCAAAACCGTGACCGAATGGGCGCAGAAACTGTCGCAGGCGATGGCCAGGCGCAAGGAGGTGCGCAACGTGGTGACCGATGCCGGCGCCCTAGGCGCAGCCGCCTACGTCAACATCGACCGCGACAGCGCCTCGCGCCTGTCGGTGACGGCCTCGAACATCGACGACGCGCTGTACAGCGCCTACGGCCAGCGCATCGTCTCGACCATCTTCACCGAGACCAACCAGTACCGCGTGATCCTGGAAGCGCGCCAGGACGAGCAGATGTCGCTCGATTCGCTGGCCAACCTGCAGCTGCGCACCGGGTCCGGCGCGCCGACGCCACTGTCGGCGATCGCCTCGATCAGCGAGCAGGCCGCGCCGCTGCAGGTCACCCACGTGGCCCAGTACCCGGCCACCACCATTGGCTTCGACACCGCGTCCGGCGTCAAGCTGGGCACGGCGGTGGCCGCGATCAAGGAAGCGGCCGAGGAGATCAAGCTGCCGGCCGCGGTGAGCATGACCTTCCTGGGCGCATCCGGCGCCTACCAGGCGTCGCTGTCGAACCAGCTCTGGCTGATCCTGGCCGCGGTGGTGTGCGTCTACATCGTGCTGGGTGTGCTGTATGAAAGCTACATCCACCCGCTGACCATCCTGTCCACGCTGCCGTCGGCCGGCGTCGGCGCGCTGCTGGCGCTGATGGTGAGCGGGCAGGGCCTGGGCGTGATCGGCATCATCGGCATCATCCTCCTGATCGGCATCGTCAAGAAGAACGCGATCATGATGATCGACTTCGCGATCGAAGCCGAGCGCGATGGAGGCAAGGACCCGCGCACCGCGATCCACCAGGCCGCGATGCTGCGCTTCCGCCCGATCATCATGACCACGCTGGCGGCGCTGTTCGCCGCGGTGCCGCTGATGCTCGGCTGGGGCGAGGGCGCCGAACTGCGGCGTCCGCTGGGCCTGGCGATCTTCGGCGGCCTGATCGTCAGCCAGCTGCTGACCCTGTTCACCACGCCGGTGATCTACCTGGCCTTCGACCGCATGGCGCGCCGCTGGACCGGGCAGGAGCCGGCCAAGCCGGCCGGTCCGGGCAGCAACCCGGGCAACCCGGGCGGCGCATCCGGCACCTCGGCCAGCCGCGAGGTCGGCGCATGAACCTGTCCAAGCCCTTCGTCCAGCGGCCGATCGCGACCGTGCTCCTGACCCTGGGGCTGGCGCTGGCCGGCATCGGCGCCTTTTTCGTGCTGCCGGTGTCGCCGCTGCCCCAGGTCGATTATCCGGCCATTTCGGTCAGCGCCAATTTGCCGGGCGCAAGCCCGGACACGATGGCCAGTTCGGTGGCGACGCCGCTCGAACGGCGCCTGGGCGTGATCGCCGGCGTCAACGAGATCACCTCCAACAGCGGCAACGGTTCCACCCGCGTCAGCCTGCAGTTCGAGCTGAACCGCCAGATCGACGCTGCCGCGCGCGAAGTGCAGGCCGCGATCAACGCTTCGCGCGCCGACCTGCCGTCCACGCTGCGCAGCAACCCCACTTACCGCAAGGCCAATCCGTCGGACTCGCCGGTGATCATCCTGGCGCTGACGTCCAAGACGCGCAGCCCGGGCCAGATCTACGACGAGGTGTCGAACCTGGTGCAGCAGAAGCTGGCCCAGGTCAAGGGCGTAGGCGACGTCGAGATCGGCGGCGGCTCGCTGCCGGCGGTGCGCGTCGACCTGAATCCTTACCAGTTGAACCGCTACGGCGTCTCGAGCGAAGACGTGCGCGCCGCGATCCAGGCCAGCAATCCGAACCGCCCGAAGGGCGCGCTCGAAGGCAGCGGCATGCGCCTGCAGATCTATTCGCAGGCGAACACCCCCACCAACGGGCGCACCGCGGCCGACTACCGCGGCCTGGTCATCGCCTGGCGCAACAACTCGGCGATCCGCCTGCAGGACATCGCCGACGTCTCCGACAGCGTCGAGAACATCAACACCCTGGGCCTGTTCAACGGCCAGCCGGCGGTGATCGTGCTGGTCACCAGCCAGCCGGGCGCCAACATCATCGACACCGTCGACGGCGTGCGCGCGCTGCTGCCGACGCTGCAGGCGCAATTGCCGCAGGACGTGAGCCTGCAGGTGGCGTCCGACCGCACCAATTCGATCCGCGCCTCGCTGCACGAGATCGAGATGACCCTGATCATCTCGATCCTGCTGGTGGTGCTGGTGGTGAGCGTGTTCCTGCGCAGCGTGCGCGCCACGGTGGTGCCGGCGGTGGCGACCGTGGTCTCGCTGCTGGGTACCTTCGGCGTGATGTACATGCTGGGCTTCAGCCTCAACAATTTGTCGCTGATGGCGCTGACGGTGGCGACAGGCTTCGTGGTGGACGACGCCATCGTGGTGCTGGAGAATACCAGCCGCCACGTGGAAGCCGGCATGGACCGCGTCAAGGCGGCCCTGCTGGGCGCCCAGGAAGTGGGCTTCACGGTGCTGTCGATCAGCCTGTCGCTGGTGGCGGTATTCATCCCGCTGCTGTTCATGGGCGGCCAGGTCGGGCGCCTGTTCCGCGAATTCGCGGTGACGCTGTCGGCGGCGGTGATGATCTCATTGGTGATTTCGCTGACCACCACGCCGATGCTGTGCGCGGTGCTGCTCAAGAAAGGGCAGATCGAACGCAAGCCCGGCCGGCTGGCGCGCTGGTCCGAGCGCGGCTTCGACAAGGTGCTCAAGGGTTACGAGCATGCGCTCGACTGGGCGCTGGATGCCAAGCTGCTGGTGATGCTGATCCTGGCCTTCGTGGTCGGCCTGAACGTGTTCCTGTTCTCGGCAGCCCCCAAGGGCTTCTTCCCGCAGCAGGACACCGGCCAGATCAATGGCGGCATGCGCGCCGACCAGAGCATCTCGTTCCAGGCCATGCAGGGCAAGCTCAAGCAACTGGTCGACATCATCCGCAAGGACCCGGCGGTCGACACCGTGGTCGGTTTCACCGGCGGTTCGCGCGCCGGCGGCGGCTTCATGTTCGCCAACCTGAAGCCGGTGGACCAGCGCGCCAAGGGCGAAAGCGGCCAGGCCGTGATCGCGCGCCTGCGCCCGCAACTGGCCAAGGTGACCGGCGTGCAGCTGTTCCTGAACCCGGTGCAGGACCTGCGCATGGGCGGACGCTCGAGCAATTCCACCTACCAGTACACGATCAAGAGCGACAACCGCGCCGATCTGCGCATGTGGGCCACGCGCCTGGCCGACGCCATGAAGGCGCAGAAGGCGCTGGTCGACGTCGATACCGACCAGGCCGAGAACGGCGTCGAGACCTATGTCGAGATCGACAAGGACAGCGCCGCGCGCCTGGGCATCAGCGCCAAGGACGTCGACAACGCGCTGTACAACGCCTTCGGCCAGCGCCAGGTCGCCAACATCTACGATGAGCTGAACCAGTACAAGGTGATCATGGGCGTGGCGCAGAAGTACGCGCAGTCGCCGGAAGCGCTGGACGACGTGTACGTGCCGGCGAATGGATCGGGCAGCACCACGTCGGGCACCACCAGCACCGGCACAACCACCGCGACCGCCTCCACCAGCGTGGCCTCCAGCACCGGCAGCAGCGCCGGCGTGCCGTCCAGCCCGACCAACCTGACGGCGGCGCGCGATCCGTCCAGCGGCTCGGCGGTGGCGACCAGCGTGACCACCATGGTGCCGCTGTCGGCGATCGCCCATTTCGCCGAACGCTCGACCCCGAGCTCGGTCAACCACCAGGACGGCGAGCTGTCGACCACGATCTCGTTCAACCTGGCCCAGGGCTCGTCGCTGTCGGACGGCCAGGACGCGGTGCGCCAGGCCGAAGCCGACATCGGCATGCCGGTCAACGTGCGCGGCAGCTTCCAGGGCCAGGCCAAGCAGGCGCAGGAATCGAGCCGGCAGCAGCCGCTGCTGATCCTGGCGGCGATCGTCGTCATCTACATCGTGCTGGGCATCCTGTACGAAAGCCTGATCCACCCGATCACGGTGCTCTCGACCCTGCCGTCGGCCGGCGTCGGCGCGGTGCTGGCGCTGCTGATGTTCAAGATGGAGTTCTCGATCATCGCCCTGATCGGGGTGTTCCTCCTGATCGGCATCGTCAAGAAGAACGCGATCCTGATCATCGACTTCGCGCTGGAAGCGGAACGGGCGCGCGGCCTGTCGGCCACCGAGGCGGTGCGCGAAGCCTGCCTGCTGCGCTTCCGGCCGATCCTGATGACGACGCTGGCCGCCGCCCTGGGCGCCTTGCCGCTGGCGATCGGCTTCGGCGAGGGCTCCGAGTTGCGCCAGCCGCTGGGCATCGCCATCATCGGCGGCCTGCTGGCGAGCCAGATGCTGACCCTGCTCACCACGCCGGTGGTCTACGTCTACCTCGACAAGCTGCGCAGCAGGAAGCCCGACGAGCACGAGCTGACCCGCCATCCGCTGGAACACCAGCCTTCGGCCACGAATCCATGAACAAGAACAGATCAAGCATGAGCGTTACACGACACACCTTGCCGGCGCTGCTGGCTGCAATTTGCGCCACGACCCTGGTGGCCGGCTGCTCGGTCAGCCCGGTCTACCAGGTGCCCGCCACCCCGGCCCCGGCCACATTCAAGGAATTGCAGGGCTGGGTGCCGGCGGCGCCGGCCGACGCCCTGGAGCGCGGCCCCTGGTGGACCCTGTTCAACGATCCGCTGCTGAACGACCTGGTCGCCAGCGTCGAGGTCTCGAACCAGAACGTGGCGGCCGCGGTTGCCGCCTACACGCAGGCGCGCGCCCTGGTGGCCGAGCAGCGCTCGGCGCTGTTCCCGGCCCTGTCCCTGAGCGGCTCGGGCACCCGCTCGGGCACCCGCTCGGGCACCCGCGGCGGCGGCGGCGCGGCTACCGTCGATGCCAACGGCAACATCATCGGCGGCAGCGGCGGTGGCAACGTCAGCAACAATTACCGGCTGTCGATCGGCGGCAGCTGGGAGCCGGACGTCTGGGGCCGGCTGCGCGCGGGCGTGAGCTCGGCCAGCGCCAGCGCCCAGGCCAGCGCCGCCGACCTGGCCTCGGCCACCCTGTCGGCGCAGGGCGAGCTGGCCATCAACTACGTCTCGCTGCGCTCGGTCGACGCCCAGCGCGCGCTGCTGGCCACCACCATCGTGGGCTACGAGCGCGAGCTGCGCATCAGCCAGAACCGCTACGACGTCGGCATCATCCCGCATTCGGACGTGTACCAGGCCGAGACCCAGCTGGCCAACGCCCGCAGCGACGAGCTGACCCTGGCCAACCAGCGCGCCCAGCTCGAGCACGCGATCGCGGTCCTGGTCGGCAAGGCGCCGGCCGACTTCGCGCTGGCGCCGGCCGAGTGGACCCAGAACGTGCCCGAGGTGCCGGTCGGGGTGCCGTCGACGCTGCTGCAGCGCCGGCCGGACATCGCCAGCGCCGAGCGCCAGGTGGCCGTCGCCAACGAGCAGATCGGCATCGCGCGTTCCGCCTACTTCCCGGACATCGGCCTGACTGCCTCCTACGGCACGGCGGCGAGCCGGGTCGGCGACCTGTTCAACGCCTCGGCGGCGGCCTGGTCCTTCGGCCTGTCCGCGGCCCAGACCCTGTTCGACGCCGGCGCCACCCGCGCCCGCGTGGCCAGCGCACGCGCCGCCCAGGAGCAGGCGGCGGCGCGCTACCGCCAGATCGTGCTGGACGCGTTTGCCGACGTCGAAGACCAGCTGGCCGCGACCCGCGTGCTGGCCCAGCAGCAGGAACTGCGGCGCCAGGCATCGGCGGCGGCCGACAAGGTCGAGCAGCAGGTGCTGAACCGCTACCGGGCGGGGCAGGTGAGCTATTCGGACGTGGTGCAGGCCCAGGTCACCGCCCTGAACGCGCGCCGCTCGCTGGTGCAGGTGCAGGCGGACCGCCAGACCACGGCGGTGGCGCTGATCCAGGCGCTGGGGGGCGGGTGGCACGCGCAGCCGTAACCGGCTAATAATTCGGGGTCAGAGCACAAGCCTGCCAATATTCGGGGTCAGAGCACGTGATTGATCAATGTTACCGAAGCAAGTCAGCTGGATCGTTTCATAGGTGAGCGTCGCCGCGGCATGCATTGCGCGGCTGGCGTTTCATGGCGCAGGCGCTCGTGCTCTGACCCCGAAAATGCGGGACCTTGTGCTCTGACCCCGAAATTTTAGTGCGTCGACGACATCTTCATCAGCACCAGCCCACCCACGATCAGCGCCGCGGCGCACGCGCGCATCATGGTCAGGTGCTCGCCGAGCAGCACGATGCCGACGATGAAGCTGCCGACCGCGCCGATGCCGGTCCAGACGGTATAGGCGGTGCCGAGCGGCAGCGTGCGCATCGCATACGCCAGCAGGCCGAAACTGGCGGCCATGGCGACGAGGGTGACGAGCGAGGGGAGGGGTCTGGTGAAGCCTTCCGATAGTTTCATCGAATAGGCCCAGAGGACTTCGAGCAGTCCGGCGATGGCCAGCAGGATCCAGGTCATGGCAAAGCTCCTTGAGCGCCGGGCCGTCCCGATACGTTCCCACAATGGGGGAGGCCGTCCTCCTGCTGCGCGTATTTTAACTCGGTTTTAACTCGGTTTCAGCTCAGTCCTGCTGCCGCTGCGCCCAGCGCGCCGCCAATACCGCGCACACCATCAGCTGGATCTGGTGGAACAGCATCACCGGCAAAATCACCATTCCCAGCGCGCTCGGCGCGAACAGCACCTTGGCCATCGGCACCCCGCTGGCCAGGCTCTTTTTCGATCCGCAGAACACGATCGTGATCTCGTCTTCCTTGCTGAAGCCCAGGCGCCGGCTGGTCCAGGCGGCGAGCAGCAATGCGATCGCCAGCATCACGCAGCACACCACGCCCAGCGACACCAGCGAGGACACCGACAGCTTGTGCCACAGGCCTTCGTTCACCGATTCGCTGAAGGCGGTGTACACCACCAGCAGGATCGAGCCCTGGTCGACGATCTTCAGCATCGGCTTGTGGCTGTCGACCCAGGCCCCGATCCAGGGACGCAGGAACTGGCCGGCCAGGAAGGGCAGCAGCAGCTGCTTGACGATGGACAGCACCGCGTCCAGCGAGGAGCCGCCTTGCGCGCCGCGCGCGATCAGGAGGCCGACCAGCAGCGGCGTGACGAAGATGCCGACGAAGTTCGAGGCCGAGGCGCTGCACACCGCCGCCGCCACGTTCCCGCGCGCCACCGAGGTAAACGCGATCGAGGATTGCACGGTCGAGGGCAGGGTGCACAGGAACAGGATGCCGACGTACAGTTCGGGCGCGATCACGGTGCCGGCGAGCGGCTTCATGGCCAGGCCCAGCAGCGGGAACATGACGAAGGTCGAGGCCAGCACCAGCAGGTGCAGGCGCCAGTGGGTCAGGCCGGACAGCATCGCTTCGCGCGACAGCTTGGCGCCGTGCAGGAAGAACAGCAGGGCGATGACGCCCGTGGTGATGTCGCCCAATACCACGGCGGTCCGGCCGCTGCAGGGCAGGAGGCTGGCCAGGACGATGGTGCAGAGCATCCAGAGGGTGAATTTGTCGGGCGCCACGCGGCGCAGGGTGGCGGTGGTGCGTTCGATGAAGCGGGGCATGCTGAAGTCCAGGTTCTGCGATGAGTGCCGAACCCGTCATTCTAGCTGCATTCGGCTCCGGTTCGCTCAGGCGCGTGATTCTTTCAGATTGTCACGCGCAGGCGATTGACCCGGCACGTCTTTACATTCGATACTGAAAATGCAATTACAACAATAAAGACGGTTCACAAAGATGGTTCGAATGTCAAAACATAACGGAGACAGGATGAAACAACCCATATTGAAACCCATGCTGCGTGCCTGCACGCTGTTCGCCATGCTGGCCGGCGCCTCGCTGCAGGCCCAGGCCGCGTTCAGCATCACCACGACCAAGGACGCCAGCGACAAGGTGGTGAGCTACACCATCGATACCAACGCCGGCCTGGTGTTCAAGGTGCGCGGCTTCCCGACCGATACCAGCACCACGTCGCCGGGCGATTTGTCGAGCATCGTCTACAACGGCGTCGAGTACCAGGACGCGGGCCGCGGCACCCAGGTCAACAGCGGCTACGACTACATCTATACGAACCAGACCGGGGTCAGCGTGAAGGCGGAAGTGGTCGACGCCAACGGCAACGCCCTGCCGGTCACCCTGCCGGCCGCCGGCCAGAGCGCCATCACGGCGGCCAGCGATTACATCAAGGTCACGGTCAGCACCGTCGGCAGCAGCACCGGCGTGCTGACCCATTATTACCTGGTCAGGAAAAACGACGCCAGGATCTACATGGGCACGCACTTCACCGCGGAGCCGACCGGCCAGGCCCTGGTGCGCTTCATCGCCCGCCTGCGCATCGCCGCGCTGCCGAACGGCACGCCGACCGGCACGCCGGGCGGGCTGGTCGTGAACGCCGATCCGAACCGCCCGCCGTCGTGGCCCGACGATTTGCGCAACACCAACGGCGCCATCGAGTCCGGCGACATCTTCGGCATCGCCACCGGCCCGAACGCCGGCGAAACGCGCTCCAAGCATTATTCCAACATGCGCCTGAAGGACTGGACCCATATCGGCGGCACCGGTCCGAACGTCGGCGTCTGGATCGTGCGCGACAACAATGAAGGCGGCTCGGGCGGCCCGTTCTACCGCAGCCTGCTGAACCAGATCACCAGCACCAACAACGAGGTCACCTACATCGTCAACTACGGCGAGGGGCAGACCGAAGGCTTCCGCTTCAACCGCCTGAACGCCTACACCATGACCTTCAACAATGGCGCCGCGCCCGGCCCGGTCGACACGTCCTGGTTCTCGAAGATGAATCTGCTGGGCTACGTGCCGCCGACCGCGCGCGGCAACGTGTTCGTGCCGGCCATCTACGGGCGCAACGCCGCCTTCCCGTACACCGTCGGCTTCGCCAACGGCACCGCCCAGTACTGGGCCGATGCCGCCAGCAACGACGGCCACGTCAACGCCGACGGCATGATCCCCGGCACCTACACGATGACGGTGTACAAGAACGAACTGGCGGTCGCCACCGCCCAGGTCGACGTCACGGCGGGCACCACCAACATCGTGCCGGCCGTGACCATCGGCGCCGATCCGCTGGCCCACAACGACGACCCGCGCGGCAAATGGCACCTGGCCAAGGGCGACCCGAGCCTGACCCAGGCGCTGTTCCGTATCGGCGAGTGGGACGGCACGCCACGCGAACTCCTGAACGGCGACAAGCTCACGGTCATGCACCCGTCCGACGTGCGCATGAGCTCCTGGTTCGATACCGCAAGCGCCGCCAATCCCTACGTCGTCGGCAGCTCGAAACCCGGCCTGCACATGCCGGCGTTCCAGTGGAAGGGCTTGGCGACCGCGCCCAACGGCCCGGTCACCGTCAACTTCACCCTGAAGCCGAGCCAGATCTCGGCCAATTCGACCTACCGGTTCCGCATCGGCATCACGACGGCGCAGGCCGGCGGGCGGCCGCAGATCAACGTCAACAACTGGACCTCGCCATTCGTCGGCTCGCAGTCCGGCGACGTGTTCCCGCCAGGCCAGCCATCGACCCGCACCATGACGGTCGGCACCTACCGCGCGCGCAACATCACCTATGACTACACCATTCCGGCCAGCGCCCTGGTCGCCGGGCAGAACACGCTCAAGGTCTGGGTGGTCAGCGGGTCGACCAGCACCTCGAGCTGGCTGACCCCGGCCGTCTCGTTCGACGCCATGGACCTGGTCAAGATTAATTAATTCATAAAGCAGAGCTTATCGTGCAACTCAAATCCATTTTCCTGACTCTTGCCGCCGTGTTCGCCATCGGCACCTCCGCCGGGGCGCAAGCCGGCGTCATCTCGGCGGCCGCCTCGAATGTTCCCGTCGACATCTGCGACACCTGCACCGTCAGCTCGACCCTGAACGTGGCCGAGCATGGCCGCATCCTGGACGTGAATGCGCTGGTCGACATCACCCACGGCTGGGACGCCGACCTGGTGCTCAGCCTGAGCCATGGCGGCGTGACCGTGCTGCTGTCGAACCGCCAGGGCGGCTCGGGCGGCGCCAACTACACCGGCACCGTGTTCGACGACGAAGCCGACATCGCCATCGATGCCGGCTATGCCTATGCGCCCTACACCGGGTCGTTCCGGCCCGAAGAGGCGCTCGCCGCCTTCATCGGCCACGACGTGTTCGGCGACTGGACGCTGATGGTGACCGACAGCGAAGCCGGCGACTTCGGCACCATCGACGGCTGGGGCATCACCGCCGAGGTGCCGGAGCCGGCTTCGCTGGCGCTGTTCGCCTTGGCGGCGCTCGGGCTGGGCGGCGTGCGCCGGCGCCGGCGCTGAGTCAATTCGGGGTCAGAGCACAAGCCCCTCCGGATTCGGGGTCAGAGCACATTGCTAATAAAGGTTGCGCTGGCAATCCGTCGCCTGCCGTTGCCGGGAGCACGGGCAAGTGCCCGGGCTGTGGCGTCTGCAGTGGCATGAAAAACAGCTTGTGCTCTGACCCCGAAACTATTTTTGCTTGTGCTCTGACCCCGACTGTTGTGTGACAAATTTATTTCCAGGTATAAGCAAGGGCGATATACTCGCGCTTGCTTTTTTTCTCACCTGGGGTCCAACTTGTTCAAATCCATCGTCCTGCCCGTCGCGGTCATGGGGGTTATCGCCTCCGCCCACGCCGACGAAGGCCAGTGGCAGCCACACCAGCTGCCGCAGCTGAAATCCGAACTCAAGCGTATCGGCATCACCATCCCGGCCGAAAAACTGGCCGACCTGTCCAAGCATCCGATGAGCGCCATCGTGTCGCTGGGCGGCTGCTCGGCCTCCTTCGTGTCGCCGGACGGCCTGGTGGTCACCAACCACCACTGCGCGTACGGCGCCATCCAGCGCAACGCGACCCCGGAGCACAACTACATCGTCAACGGCTTCCTGGCCAAGACCCGCGGCGACGAGCTGCCGGGCGGCCCGAACACGCTGGTGTACGTGACCGAGAAGGTCGAGAACGTCACCGACCGCGTATTGAAGGGCCTGAGCCCGAGCCTGTCGGGCAAGGAGCGCCACGAGCAGGTGGAAAGCCGCATCAAGGCGCTGGTGGCCGAATGCGAAAGCGACAAGGCCTATCGCTGCTCGGTGCCGGCCTTCCACCGCGGCGGCGAGTACTACCGCATCAAGCAGCTGATGATCCGCGACGTGCGCCTGGTGTACGCGCCGGCCGACAGCGTCGGCAACTTCGGCGGCGACATCGACAACTATGAATTCCCGCGCCAGGCCGGCGATTTCTCCTTCCTGCGCGCCTACGTCGGCAAGGATGGCCGCCCGGCCGATCCGTCGCCGGACAACGTGCCCTACAAGTCGAAGGACTTCCTGGTGGTGTCGGCCGAAGGCTTGAAGAACGGCGACCCGATCCTGCTGGCCGGCTACCCGGGCCGCACCAGCCGCTACAAGCTGCCGTCGGAAATCCGCTTCGCGCGCGACGTCGACTACCCGGCCAAGGTCGCCTCGATCACGGCCGACCTGGCGGTGATCGCCGGCGCCACCGCCGGCAACGCGGCCAACGAAGTGCGCTACGCCAGCGTGGCCAAGGGCCTGAACAACGTGCTGAAGAAGACCCAAGGCCTGCTGGACGGCTTCGCGCGCAAGGACATCGCCGCCATCAAGGACGTGCAGGACGCCGAGTTCCGCAGCTGGACCACCCGGCATGGCAGCAACTCGACGACCCTGCTGGCCGAGCTCGACGCCGCCATCGGCGCCGACATGCTCGCGGCCCAGCAGGAAGCCGCCTGGCTCGAGGCGACCCACAGCGACCTGTTGAAAAGCGCGCGCACCCTGTACCGCCTGGCGCTGGAGCGCCAGAAGCCGGACGCCCAGCGCGAAGCCGGTTTCCAGGAACGCGACCTGTCCTTCATCAAGGCACGCCTGACCCGCCTCGAGCAGTCGTTCGTCGCCGGCGTCGACCAGGCCCGCTGGGACGCCGCCCTGGCGCGCTACGCGAAGATCGATTCGAAACTGCATCCGCAGGGCCTGGACGCGCTGCTGCCGGCGCCGGGCAAGCTGGCACCGCTGTACCAGACCACCGAGCTGGGCGACACCGCCAAGCGCCTGGCCTGGATCGGCAAGGACCCGGCCGCATTCCGCGCCTCGAACGACCCGTTCATCCAGCTGGCGGTGCGCCTGCAGGACACCGGCATGGCGCTGGAAAACCGCCGCAAGGACATCGACGGCAACCTGGAACGCGTGATCCCGCAGTACATGGAAGCCGTGATCGCCTGGAAGAAGTCGCAGGGCAAGCCGGTCTACCCGGACGCCAACTCGACGCTGCGCGTCACCTACGGCACCGTGGGTTCGTATTCGCCGCGCGACGGCCTGGTCAAGGGTCCGTTCTCGACCGTGGAAGGCATCGTGGAGAAGGCCACCGACAAGGAGCCGTTCAACGCCCCGGCCAAGCTGCTGGACGCGATCCGCGCCAAGCGCTATGGCGCGTTCAAGGATCCGGTGCTGGGCACGGTGCCGGTCAACTTCCTGTCGAGCGCCGACACCACCGGCGGCAACTCGGGCTCGGCGGTGATGAACAAGCGTGGCGAACTGGTCGGCCTGAACTTCGATTCGACCTATGAATCGATCACCAAGGACTGGTACTTCGACCCGGCGATCACGCGCGCGATCCACGTCGATATCCGCTACATGCTGTGGGTGATGAAGGAAGTCGACCATGCCGACAACCTGCTGCAGGAAATGACGATCAAGTATCCGAAGAAGTAATCGGGTCCTGATACGAAAAGGCCGCGCCGGGAGCGATCCCGGCGCGGCCTTTCTTATTGTTCATTCGATTACGGCTGGCCCAGGTTCTTGGCCAGGAAGGCTTCCAGGCGCTGGTAGAACTCGGTAACGTTCTTGGTGTCGTAGAAGCCGTGGCCCTCGTTCGGCGCGACGAACCATTCCGGCGGACGGCCGGCCCGGCTCAGGGCTGCGCGCATCGCGTCGGCGTGCATCTGCGGCGCGCGCTTGTCCTTGCCGCCGTGGATCAGCAGCACAGGCGCCGTGATCCGGTCCGCCAGCGTGACCGGCGAAAAACGGTCCAGCTCGGCCTTGTCCTCGCCGATGTAGCGTTTGATCGTGTTGACGAAACGCTTGCTGCGCTGCGCTTCCTCGGTCTTGGTCATCAGGTTCAGGTCGTACACGCCGGCATAGCCGATCGCGCACTTGAACATGGCCGGCTCGCGCGCCGCCAGCATCAGCGCCGAGTAGCCGCCAAAGCTGGCGCCGTAGACGCAGACCCGCGCGCCGTCGACCTCACCCTGGGAAATCGCCCATTTGAGGCCGTCGACCAGGTCGTCCTGCACCTTGCCGCCCCACTGGCGGTAGCCGGCGCGTTCGAAGTCGGGACCGCGCCCTTCCGAGCCGCGGAAGTTGACCTGCAGGACCGCATAGCCGCGGCTGGCCAGGAACTGGGCGTCGTCGTCGAAGAACCACTCGTCGACGACGCCGTGCGGTCCGCCGTGCGGCAGCAGCACCAGCGGCAGCTTGGCCCCGGGGGCGTGCTTGGGCATGGTCAGGAAGCCGTGCAGCGTCTGGTCGTCGCGGGTGCGGAAGCTGATCGGCTTGCGTTCGGCCATGTCCTCCGGATTGATCGCTTCCATCGCCGAGAACAGCATGTCGGCCTTGCCGCTCTTCTTGTCGAACAGGTAGTACGATCCCGGATCGCGGTCGCTCATGACGGCGAACAGCAGCAGGTTGCCGTCATCGCTGAAATTCACGAAGCTGACGTAGTCGCCGGGGAATTGCTGGCTGAGCAGCTTGTGCAGTTTGGCGTCTTCGTTGTTCTCGTCAAAATACACGGCATGGGCGGCGCCGATGCCGGGGCGGGCGGCGAACGGCATGTCGCGTTTGGCGCCATACAGCAAGCCGACCGGTGCGGCGATGCGGTCGTTGAACAGGGTCGTGCGCTGGCCGGTCTTGAGGTCTTCCTTGATCAGCGACTCCGGCTCGCCGTCCTTCGAATACAGCGCGACGAACTGGCTGTCGTCGCCGGAAAACGACAGCGGCTGGTAAATGCGTCCGGGTACGTCGAGCTTGTTCCAGGCATTGGCGGCGTCATCGCGCCGGTACAGCACGGCATAGCTGTCCTCGCCGGCGCCGGTAGCGAAGCGCGGCTTGCCGTTGCGTTGCATGATGAAACTCAGGCCATCCACCGGCAGGTCCGCGATCAGGTTGCGCACCGCGGTGCGCGCATCGATGTCGTACAACATGGTCTTGTCGACCTGCCACATATGTCCGCTGACGTACAAGTGGTTGTTGCGTTCGCGCGAGACGTCCTCGATGAAGCCGTGCGCATAGTCATCACCGTAGCGGTCGCCGCGTGACGAATATTTGAACATGTCGTAGCCGAACAGGTATTCCTGCTTGGTGCCGTCGAGGTTGGCGGCCAGCAGTTCACCGGTCGATATCGGTTTTTCGCGTGAACCCAATTCCTTGCCCCGGGAAATCACCAGGCGCTCGTTGCTGACCCATTGATAAGCGAGCGGCACCTCGAATGCCGGCAGGCGGATCGCGCCCGCCATTTTCAGATCGGGCAGCGAGTAGGTCATCACCACCGGCACCATACGCTCGCCGGACGGCATCTGCACGGTGATCACGATGTGCTTGCCGTCCGGCGACAGCAGCGGATTCTTGTACTGCTCCTGGAGCACGAAGGCTGACAGCGGCACTGTCGGGGCGGCAAGGCTGGGGAAAGACTGCGTCGCCAGCAGGGCGGCGCAAAGAAGGGTGGCGCTCAAGCGCATGATGGTCTCCGGAAAGCGCCCGGCAGCAGGCGCACCGGAGAGTATAACCTCTGTGTTTACAAGGAAATATCTCACTTTGTCACGTTGACACATGACAATTGCTCATATGCGGCGTAAAGACAACGTTCAATTTGTCGGGAAGCCGATGTCGAAGCGCGTCTCTCCCGGTGCGCCGGGCGCCAGCGCATACGTGCAGCCGTGCCGTTGCAGCACTTCGCGCACGAACATCAGGCCGATGCCCTGGCCGCCCTTCCTGGTGCTGAAGAAGGGCGTGAACAATTGGCGCGGCGGGAGCAGGGCCAGCTGGCCGCCGGAATCGATGATCGACAGCCGCACCCGGCCATCCTGGTCGGGCTCCCGCAGTTCGATGCGGATCGCGCCGCCGGCCGTACCGTCCGTTGCATTGCCATGAGCCTTGCCGGCCTCGATCGCCTCGATCGCATTCTTGACGATGTTCAGCAGCGCCTGTTCCATCAGCTGGGCGTCCAGCGCCAGCGGCGCCACCGCGTCGCAGCGGCCCCAGCCGATGTCGATGCCGCGGCTGTTGCATTGCTCCCGGTTCAGCCACAGGATGTCGTCCATGACCGCCTTGATGCTGACCGGACGCAGTTCCGGCGCCGGCATCTTGACGACCCGCGTGAAGCGGTCGATGAACTCGCCCAGGCTGACATTGCGGCGCTTGACCGCGACGATGGCGGTGGCGAAGTCGGCGGCGTCGTGCTCGGCCAGCTGGCTGCGGTAATACAGCAGCGAATCGAGCACCGAGCCGGTGGCCGCCACGGTGTTGTTGACTTCATGGGCCAGCACCCGGACCAGGCGCGCATAGGTGGCGCGTTCCGAATCCTCGAGCTCGGCGGTCAGTTCCTCGACCATCAGGAAGTGGCGCGCGAAGCCGCGGTCGAAGAACTGGCCGCGCTGGGCCCGGTAGCGCCGGCCTTCGGTATCGGTCAGCAGCCGGCCGTCGCCCGGCGCCAGGGCGTCGAGCTGGGCGGCCAGCGCACGGCTGCGGACGCGCGCGCGCTGGTCCAGCGTCGCAGCGAAACAGCCTTCGCCTTCGCTCCAGGCCGACAGCGGCTTGCCGAGCGGCCGTTCGAACCCGAGCAGGGCGGCAGCGCTTGCGTTCAACAGGCTGATGCGGCCGTCGAAGTCGAACACCAGCACCGCATGCGGGGTCGCTTCCAGCAGGCGGTCGAGGAAGCCCTGCTGTTCGCCGATCGCCAGGCGCTCGCGGTGCAGGGTGGCCAGCATGCCGTTGAACATGCCGACCAGGGCGTCGAGTTCGCCCGTGCCCGGCGCCGCCAGCCGGCTGGCGTATTCCTGGTCCTGCAGCAAATCGTGGAAGCGGCGCGTGTAGCCGAGCGGCTCCAGCGCGCGCCGCACCAGGCGCCAGCCCAGCGCAAGGCTCAGCAGCACCGCGAATTCGGCGCCGACGAACAGCAGCGGCCGGGCTGGCAGCAGGGGCGTGGCGCAGGCGAACAGCGCCAGGTGCAGCGCCAGCAGGTAGGCGGCGAGCCGGGTCTGCAGCTTCAGCGGCGCCATCCAGGCCGCGGCCGGCGCCTCATGCGTCATGCGCACCGCCATTGCCGTCGGCCAGGCCATGGCGTTCGAGGCGCCGGTACAGCGCCGCGCGCGACAGCCCGAGCGTCCTGGCCACGCGCGAGATGTTGCCGGTGTGCTGCTGCAGCGCCTGCTCGATCATGTGCCGTTCGACCTGTTCCAGCGTCATGCCGTCCACGCCCAGGCGGGCCCCGGGCGCGCCTTCGTCGACGGCGCTGGTGGCCACGAAGTCGGCCTGGGTCAGCTGGTTCCTGCCCGCCAGCAGCAGGGTGCGTTCGAGCGTCTGCTTCAGCTGGCGGATGTTGCCCGGCCAGGGCTGGGCCGTCAGCCAGTCCAGCGCCTGCGGCGCCAGCGACACCTCGCCCAGGCCATAGCTGCCGGCGACCCCGGCCGCGATATGGCGCGCCAGCAGCGGGATGTCGCTGCGCCGTTCGCGCAGCGGCGGCAGGCGGATCGTGATCAGGTTCAGGCGGTAGAACAGGTCTTCGCGGAATTCGCCGCCGGCCACCAGTTCCGCCAGCTCGCGGTTGGTGGCCGACACCACGCGCACGTCGGCCTGCTCGCTGCGGCTGGCGCCCACCGGCTGGTAGCGCTGGTCCTGCAGCACGCGCAGCAGCTTGACCTGGTCGCCGCGGTTCAGCTCCCCGATCTCGTCGAGGAACAGGGTGCCGCCGTCGGCGCTGGCGACGTGGCCCTTGCGGTCGCTCCTGGCGTCGGTGAAGGCGCCGCGCACGTGGCCGAACATCTCGCTCTCGAACAGCGATGGCGTGATGGCGCCCATGTTGATCTTGACGATCGGCTGGGCGGCACGCGGGCTGTTGCGGTGGATGGCGTCGGCCACCAGTTCCTTGCCGGTGCCGCTTTCGCCGAGGATCAGCACCGGCGCCCGGGTGCGCGCTACCTGGGCCACGGTCTCCAGCACCTTGAGCAGCTTCGGATGCTCGCCCACGATGTCGTGGAAATCGAAGCGGGCGTCGAGGGCCCGGCGCGCCGGCTGCGGCGCCTGCGCCGCCAGATCGGCCAGTTCCAGCGTGGCCCCGATCAGCTCGACCAGTTGGGCATTGTCCCAGGGCTTGGTAAAAAAGTTGGCGGCGCCGGCCTTCACGCCGCGCACCGCCAGCGCGATCGAGCCCCAGGCCGTCATCAGCAGCACCGGCAGCGCCGGGTGGTGCGCCTTGATGCGCGCCAGCAGGTCCAGGCCTTCCTCGCCGCTGGTCTGCAGCGAAAAGTTCATGTCCTGCAGGACCAGGTCGAAGGGGCCGGCCCCGAGCTGCTCGAGGGCCTGGCGCGGATCGTCGGCGCAGCGCGTGTCGAAACCGGACTGCTTGAGCAACAAGGCGAGCGAGACCTGGACTGCGCCGTCGTCGTCGACGACCAGGACGCGCCGCCTGCGGTTGGATTCCATAGGGTTCGGTACGATTCTTGTTCTGTTTATTCTGTTTATTCGTAATGCAGTGCCTGCGCCGGATCGAGGCGGCTCGCGCGCCAGCCCGGATACAGGGCGCACAGCAAGGATAGCAGATAGATCACGGCCATCGACAGGAGCGCGGCTTCGAGGAAGACTTCCCAGTTCAGGAACACGCCCAGCGCGCGGGTCAGGGGCAACTGCACCAGCAGCGCCAGGCCCAGTGCAATTGCGAAGGAACTGAGCAGCAGCTGTTCGGCGATGATCTGGCGGTAGATGTCGCCGGCGCGCGCCCCGACCGCGCGGCGCAGGCCGATCTCGGGGATGCGGCGCGTGGTGTTCTGCCACAGCACGCCGAACAGGCCGAAGGCGACCATCGCCAGCATGAAGGCGGCGATGACGCCGATGATCGCCAGCGGGAACAGTTGCTCCTTCATCTGCGAGGCACGCATCGACGCCAGCGGGGCTATCGTGTACGACCAGTCGTTGCGGATCAGCCGCAGCTGCCGGTTCAGGCGGGTCTCGAAGCTGCGCGGCGTGCCCGGCGCAAGCTTGATCAGGATGACGCGCACGCGCGACGGGGTGGCATGCGGTGCGAAGCGGGTCATGATGAACTTCCCCTGCATCATCAAAGGGTGCTTGTTGCGGAAGGTGTCGATAATGCCGACCACCTGCAGGGTGCGCGTGCCGCCATTCTCGGTGCGGGTGAATTGCCGGCCGAGCGCTTCCTGGCCGGGAAACATGGCCGCCGCCATGCGCCTGTTCATGACCACGGGTTGCACGGCAGCGCCTTCGTCCATGGCGCCGAACCAGCGTCCGCGCGCCATCGGCATGCCGATCGCGGCGGCAAAGCCGTCGCTGGCTTCGAGGATGTTGGTTTCCACTTCGGCGCCGGTCTGCGGCGATTTCACGGAGGTGTAGTGGTTGGAGTTGGTATAGGGCGAATAGGCCGCGAAACCGACCTCGCGCACTTCCGGCAGCGCCAGCAGTCCGCGGCGCAGGGTATCGTAGATGCCGGCCGGGATGCTTTCGCGCTTGCTGTCGCCGGTCACCATTGTCACCGACCACGCGTCGGCGCCGTCGAAGCCGAGCGGCTCGCGGTACAGCTGCCAGTTGCGCAGCCCGAAGGCAGCGATGCCGAACACGATGGCGAAGGCGAGCAGGATTTCGAGACTCAGCATCAGGTTCCTGGACTTGCGTTTCCAGGTCAGTTGCAACAGGTGGCGCAGCATCAGGCGGCTCCTTTCAGGGCGTGGACGGGATCGAGGCGCGACATCTTCCAGGCGGGGATCACGCCGGACAGGAGACCGAACACGAAGGCGAGCAGCATGCCGAACCCGAACACGGCCAGGTTGACGTGGACCTCGAGGTAGGGAATCAGCTGCGAGGCTTCCAGCCACCACAGCGCCAGCCGGGCGCAGGCCAGGCCGAGCAGGCCGCCCGCGAGGCACAGCAGCACGTTCTCGACCACCAGCTGGCCGACCAGGTGCATGCTGGTGGCGCCGAAGGCCTTGCGCACGCCGATCTCGCTGCTGCGCTCGAGGATCCGGCCGGTGTTCAGGTTGACCAGGTTGAGCGCCGGCAGCAGCATGAACAGCAACATGCCGGCGCCGATCAGCAGGAGCAGCCGGGCGGCGCCGGAGTCGGCTTCGCCCTGGTTGTCGAAGATCTGGCGCGCGAACACGTCGAGCTTGCTGTCGGCCCAGAATACGGTGGTGGAGTAGGTGCGCGGGTCCTCGGTCACGAAGGTGCCGGCGATGCGCTCGACTTCGCGCTGGATGCGCGGCAGGTCGGCCGCATCGCGCGCCAGCAGCAGGGCGGCGAAGTTCCCCGTGAGTTCGTTCCGGTAGTTGGTGGAGGGGAAGGTGGACAGGGGCGCCCAGATGTCGGCATAGGCATTGATGTGAAGGACATCCGCGACCACGCCGATGACCTGGAAGGCCTGGCCGTCCACGCTCACGCTGTTGCCGACCGCGTGGCCCGGCGCCGTGCCGGCGCCGAACAACTGCTGCGCGGTGCTGGCGTTGACGACGGCCACCATGCGGCCGGCCTGCTCGTCGGCCTCGTCGGGCAGGCGTCCGGCCAGCAGCCTGAAGTCCAGGATCTTCCAGTAGTTCGCGTCGACGCGCCGCATGTCCAGCGTGCTGACCCGGTCGCCCTGGTAGGCGGATACCGCGCTCGTGATGGTGAAGGCCGAAACGCGCTCCACGCCCAGGTCCGGCTTCAGGCCAAGCGGCTTGAGGTACCTGTCGATCGTCTTGTAGCCCATCAGGGTGGTGCGCATGTCGCCGCGGTCGGCGCTCATGCTGCGGATGCCGTACACCTGCAGGAAGCGGCCGCTCCTGCCTTCGACGCCGCTGGGAAAGAATGCGGTTTCCAGCAGCGCCGTGATCACCATCAGCACCACCAGTGTCAGCACGATGCATGCCAGGTTAATGGCCGTGAACAGCTTGCGCCGCATGAAGACTTTATAGGCGGTCAGCAGGTAGTTACGCAGCATGGAGGCGCTCCGCGTTGACGAGCCGGCCGTCGAACACGCGCACGATACGGCTTACGCGGCGCGCTTCCTGCTCGTCGTGGGTGACCATCACCACGGTCGTGCCTTCGGCATTCAGCTTGAGCAGGATGTCCATCACTTCGGCGCCCATCTTGCTGTCCAGGTTGCCGGTCGGCTCGTCGGCCAGCAGCACCTGCGGCTGGCCGACGAGGGCGCGCGCGATCGCCACCCGCTGCTGCTGGCCGCCCGAGAGCTGGTTCGGATAATGGTCCATGCGCGCGGCGAGACCGACCTTTTCCAGCGCCTCGCGCGCCAGCCGGCGCCGCTCGCTCCCGCTCCCGCTGCGGTAGAGCAGGGGCAGTTCGACGTTGTCGATCACGCGCAGGTCCGGGATCAGGTGGAAGCTCTGGAAGATGAAGCCGAAGGTCCGGTTGCGCAGCTGCGCCAGCTGCTTGTCCTTGTAGCCGGCCAGCGCCACGCCGCCGACCTCGATGCTGCCCCGGCCCGGCCGGTCGAGCAGGCCGATGATGTTCAGCAGCGTACTCTTGCCGCAGCCGCTGGGCCCCATCATGGCCACGAATTCGCCCTGCCTGACGTGCAGGTCGATGTCCTTCAGCGCCAGCGTCTCGACCTTGTCGGTGCGGTAGGTCTTGCTGACCTGGTTCAGTTTGATCATGCGGCTCTCCTTGGGTAGCTTGGATTCAGTTCGAAATGCGGATGCTGTCCAGCTCCTTGAAGGTGCTGGTATCGGACACGATGAAGCGTTCGCCGGCCCGGGCCCCGGCCACCACCTCGACCACCTTGCCGTTGCTGGCGCCCAGCTCGAGCGTGGTCTTGCGCGCCACGCCGTCCTGCACGGCGAAGGCCGGCTGGCGCCCGCGGCCGTTGAAGGCGGCGCCGTGGTCGAGCACCAGCACGTCGGCCCTGCGCTCGGTGACGACGTTGACGTCGACCCGCATCTTGTTGCGCAGCTGCGGGTTGCGCGGCCGGGCCAGGTCGACCAGCAGCTTGATGGTGCCGTCCTGGATTTCGGGCAGGATGGTATGGACGGTGCCGGCCAGGACGTCGCCGTTCTGCTCGACCCGCACCGCCTGGCCGGCCGCCAGCAGGCGCGCATGGAAGTCCGACAGGCTGGCCTCCACGCGATAGTTGTTCAATTCAGTGACGCGGGCCACCAGCTGGCCGGCGGCGACGCTGGCGCCTTCTTCCTCGACCAGCCAGGTCAGCATCCCGGCAAAGGGCGCCACGACGCGGGTCTGGGCCAGCAGCCGTTCCTGCTGCGCGATCTGCTTGTGCAGCATCGCCTGCTGCAGCCTGGCGGCGGCGATGGCGCTCGCGGTGGCGCGGCGCGTGTCCTCGATCAGTTCGCGCTGCTGGCGCAATTGAATCTCGTTGCGTTTCACGTTCAGTTCCGCGGCGAGCAGGTCTTCGCCGGAGACCAGGCCGCTGCTGCGCAGCTTCTGGTTGCGCTCGTGGCGCACCCGCGCCGACTGCAGGTCGATCTCGAGCAGTTCGACGCTGCTGCGGGTCTGCTTCAGCTTCTGGTCCAGCTCCAGGCCGAGCGTCGCCACGCGGTTGTCCTGCTGCGCCAGCTGTTCCTTCAGCGCTTCCAGCGCCAGCCGGATCTCGCGGTCATCCAGCTCCAGCAGCAGCTCGCCCTGCCGCACCTGCTGGCCGGGCTTGGCGTGGACCCGGGCCACGCGGCTGGCGCCGGGGCTGGACACCACTTCCTCGTGCACGGGGATGACCACGCCGGCCGCGTTGACGGTGTTGTCGACGTTGCCGCGCCGGACTTCGCTCACCACGACATCGGCGGCGGCGATGCTCGGCCGCACGGCGCGGTTGATGCCCCACAGCGCGGCGCACAGGCCGGCGAACAGGAACGCTCCGGTCAGTGCGCGGTGGTGCCGGCGGCGGCGCAGCGTGTCGATGCTGATGGCTTGGTCCATGGCAGGTTTGCAGGATGAGATGCATGCCTCATTGCAAGCGGCGTGCCAGCACCGACTCCCCCATGGCGGACAGCGTCGCGCTGCGGGCCGCAGTGGCCGCTGGCGGGCAATGGTGTCCGGATCCGGACGGTGCCGGTGCCAGCCTGGCGTGCCCGGCGGCTTGCATAAACGCTGCGCAGCTCGGATAATCGCTGGCTCCCCACCCACACGGCACGCATGAACGACACGCTCAACCTCGCCGGTTTCAACACCACGCCGCTGGAACTGCTCTCCTTTGTCCTGTCGATCGCGACGGTCGTGCTGAACATCCGCCGCAACCACTGGGCCTGGCTGTTCGCGATCATCTCCTCGGGCACCTACGCGGTCGTGTTCTTCGATGCGCGCCTGTATGGCGATTGCGCCCTGCAGGGCGTGTTCATCGCCACCGCGGCCTGGGGCTGGACTCAGTGGCTGCGCGGCGGCGACGGCGCGCCGCTGGTGGTCACGCGCCTGGACCGCGCCGGCTGGGGCTGGTCGCTGGCCGGCTGGCTGCTCGGCTTCGCGCTGCTGGCCTGGTTCCTGCGGAATTTCACCGACACCGACGTGCCGCATCTGGACGGCTTCCTGACCGCCGGCAGCCTGCTCGGCACGCTGCTCACCGCGCGCAAGAAGGTCGAGAGCTGGCATACCTGGATCGCGGTCGACGTCATCTACGTCGGCCTGTACCTGCACAAGGACCTGTACCTGACCGCGCTGCTGTATGGGCTGTTCGTGGTGCTGGCGGTGCTCGGCCTGCGTGCCTGGGATGCGGCGGCGCGCGAGGGCGCGCGATGACGGCCCGGCCGCAACCCGCACGCATCGTGCTGCTGGGTGCGGAGTCGACCGGGAAGTCGACCCTGGCCGCCGCGCTGGCCCGGCGCCACGCCACGCTGTGGGTGCCGGAATACCTGCGCGAATTCGTCGAGACCGAACAAAGGGTGCCGTTCGAGGCCGACCAGGTCGCTATCGCGCGCACCCAGCTCGAACGCGAAGACGCGCTGGCGCTGCGGCTTGATGCGCAGCGCTTCCTGTTCTGCGATACGGCGCCTTTGATGACGGCGGTGTACAGCCGCATCTACTGGGGCCGGGTGCCGCCGGCACTGCTGGCGCTGGAGGCCGCGCACGACTATGCGCTGACGCTGGTGGCGGCGCCCGACCTGCCCTGGGTGCCGGACGGCCTGCAGCGCGAATCGGAGGCGGTGCGGCAGCGTGTGCATGCCTGCCTGCTCGAGGTGCTGGAGGCGCGGGGGATTGCATACGCGATGGTGACGGGGGAGCTGGAGGAGCGGGTGGGACAGGTTGAGGGGTTGTTGGCGGGTTTATAAGTCGTCGCGCCAGCGCCTCGTCGTTCCCGTGCGTGCCCGTCGTTCCCGCGCAGGCGGGAACCCATGCTGAAGCGCCGAAATTGGATATCATGCTTTACAGCGAACTTTCTGACTTCGGGAGCTCAGCCTGGATCCCCGCCTTCGCGGGGACGACGTGAGATGCGGGGACGACGTGGAATCGCGGGAGTAAGCGCTTCTGCTTCTCCCTTTGCTCCGGCTTACAGATCGAACTGCGCCGACACCCGGAACGTCCTTGGCGCCCCCGGCAGCAGGTAGCCGCCCAGCGCCGGCGTGACGTCGCGCCAGTAGAACTTGTCGAACACATTGTCCACGCGCGCGCGCAGGGTCACGCTGGTCGCGCCCAGCTTCAGGCCGTACGAGGCGCCGGCGCCGAACACGTGGTAGTCGGGCACGAACACGCGGTTCTCGACGTCGAAGGCCTTCTTGCCCGCGTACTGCCACACGCCGTCGACCTTCAGGCCCGGCACGGCCGGCACCGCGTATTCCAGCCAGGCGGTCGACTTGAAGGCCGGGACGTCGGCCACGCGCTTGCCGTCGATGCCGGGTTGGCCGGTGCCTTCCTGGCGCGTGTTCAGCGCCATCAGCGAGACGCCGCCGCGCAGCCCCTGGGCCAGCGCGCCATCGGCCGCGAATTCGATGCCGCGGTGGGTCTCGCGGCCGTTGCGCACGAACGGATGGCGCAGTTCCTGCTCGCCGTCCACCAGCACGGCCACGTCCTGGTTCGGATCCTCGTATTCCAGGCCCTGGCGGATCTGGAACAGCGCCGCCGACAGGTTGACACCGCTGATGGAGCCCTTGGCGCCGAATTCGACCTGGCGCGAACGGCCCGGCGCCAGCACCTGCGCTTCGTTGCTGGTGCCCATCGGGGCGATGCCGCCGTGCTGCAGGCCGTGGCTGAACGAACCGTACACGTTCCAGTCGCGCGTCACGCCGTACACCAGCGCCACGCTCGGCAGCACGAACTTGTCATCCTCGTTGACGTATTCGCCGATGTCGTCGACGTATTCGCTGCGCTTGAGCTTCACGTAGCGCAGGCCGCCGTGCAGGGTCAGGTCCTGGGCCAGGTTCACGATGTCCTGGGCGAACAGCGCGCTTTCGCGGTCGCTGCGGCGCTCGAACACCGGGCCGGTGACGCGTTCCGGTCCGACCGGCGGCGTGGTGAGCGGATTCCAGATATTGCTGTAGCCGACGTAGTCGTAGACGTAGTCGCCGAAGCTGTCGTGGCGCTCCGCGTACGAGGCGCCGACGCTCAGCGCATGGCGCAGCGCGCCGGTGGCGAAGCGACCCTGCAGCAGGGCTTGCGCGCCCCACGGGGTCTTGCGTTCGCCCAGGCTGCGGTAGTCGTAGACGTCGTAGTCGCCGTTCGAGCAGAAGCCCGGGTCATAGCCTTCGCCTTCGTTGCTGCAGCCGTAGGGGAAGGCGGTGTAGTCGTCGCGCTTGAACCAGTGCTTGTTGGCGGACAGCGTGGCGGTCCATTCAGGCGCCAGGCGGTATTCGAAGCGCAGGCCGAGGTTGGTGTCCTTCGTTTCCACCGGGCGGGTCCAGGGCTGGTCGTTCAGCAGCTGCCTGGCCGAGACGCCGCTTGGGAGCACCTCGTTGCGCAGCAGCTGGAAGCCCGGCGCCGTGATCTGCGCCTTGCGCTGGTAATCCAGGTCCAGTTGCAGCAGGGCGTCCGGGCTGATCTGCCAGTCGAAGGCGCCGGAGACGAACTGGCGCTCGCCATTGGCGCCGCGCACGTAGGAATGCAGGTCGGCGGCGGCGGCGTTGATGCGGTAGCCGAAGCGGCGGTCCTGGAAGCGTCCGCCCAGGTCGACCGTGCCGTACAGCGTGCCGCGTTCGCTCACTTCCACCGTCGCCGAACGCAGCGGCGTGGCGGTCGGGCGCTTGGTAACGTAGTTGACGATGCCGCCCGGCGTGGCGACGCCTGCGGTCAAGCCGGCCAGCCCTTTCAGCACTTCGATGCGTTCCTTGTTCTCGAGCGGGATCTGGGTGTCGCCGGGGATCGCGAAGCCATCCTTGCGGTAGCTGTAGTTGTTGTCGAGGGCGAAGCCGCGGATCGAGAACTGCTCGGCGTAGCCGACCGCGTTGTAGGCGTCGCTGACCGAGGCGTCGTAGCGCACCGCGTCGGTGGCGGAGCGGATCGACAGGTCCTGCATGCGGGTGCGGTCGATCGCGGTGATCGAGGCCGGGGTGTCGAACAGCGAGGCTTCGCCGAAGCCGCCGACGCTGGCGCGGTCAACGCCAAGCGGGCGGGTCGCGCTGACCACGACTTCGGCGATCGGCTGGGTGTCCTGGGTTTGTGCAAAGGCCGGGAAGGCTTGCGCCAGCGCGCAGGCCACGATCGAATACTTCAGGTGTGATGTCATGTGTTTGCTCGTTTCCGGAACCCGGAAAACCTGCTGCGCGTCGCATTGTCGGCCTGCGATGCCCGCTGTACCTTCGTACAGCTGCGCTTCTCGACCAACACTGCTTCCGCTCGCGACGGTTTTCGGGTTCCTCTTCGCGCGCCGCTGGGGCTGCGCGCTGCTTTTACAAAAAAGCCGGAGCCAACGGGGGAAGGGCAAACAAGAATGGGCACTGCGTTGCGCTTTCCTTCGCTGGCATTATCCAGATCAGGTACGAAGGGTATCTCTCACCCGGAAACGAATTTCCAGGACCCCTAGCGAAGGCGCGAGTGTAGCACGAGCGCGCGCCGATGTGGTACTTCTGTCAATCAGATGCGGGCCGGCTCCAGTACCGACGCCGGATGTTCGACGTGGGCGCGCGCATGCAGCAGGTGGCGCTGCAGCACCGAGCGCGCCGATTCGCAGATCACGCGCCAGTGCTCGCGGCGCTGGGCGGCGCGCTTGCGGTGCTTGGACGGCATGTCGGCCAGCGGCTTGACGTAGAAGGGCAGCTTGATCAGATAGCCTTCGCCGCCCGGCATGTCGGTGCCGCCGAGGATTTTCCAGAAGCCGTCGTAGGCGTTGGCGAAATGTTTTTCGGGATCGGGGTCGTAGGCAATGTGGGCTTCGCCGCGGATCGCCACCACCTTGTCCATGCCGACCGCCTGGGCCACGCCCTGAATCGCCGCAAAGCAGAAGAAACTGGGCGAGTTGTTCGGAAATACGCGCTCGAAGGCTTCGAAGGCGGCGCCGGAATCGACCCAGCGGCCCTGGTTGCGCGCGATGAAGGCCACCACCGGCATGTCCACGCCGACCATCTTGCCTTCCAGCCAGCTGAAGGACAGGCGGTGCAGGCACTTGCCGTCGGCGACCAGCGCCACGGTCAGGTCGCCTTCGGCATTGCTGCGCGACGCCATTTCGAGCTGGATCATGAAGCGGCTGCCGTCGGCCTCGTGCTGCCACAGGGGCAGGCAGCGGTCGCAGTACACGGCCTGCAGGTAGGCGTCGTTGAAGGTGGTTTCCTCGAAGCGGTAGTGGCTCAGCACGGCCTGCACGCGCTGGCGCGCCGACAGTCCCTTGGCCAGGTAGTCGCGGTGGCTGAGGTGGTGGAACAGATCGTCGTTCGGCGGCGCCGACACGTGCTTGCGGTAGACGCCGAGCTGGCACAGCGCGCGATGGTCGCGGTAATAGGCCAGCACGCGCATGCTGCGCGCGATGCTCATGAGCCAGGAAGGCAGGCTGGTCTGGCTGCGGCGGGCCATCCAGTGCCGGGTGAGGTGAGCGAAAATCATGGTGCGCTCCGACAATTGTGATCAGATGGGTCTATCTTGTCCCACCGTCCATGATGGCAGGGTGAGGTTGCTCAACGGAAAAAAATCGTTCCATCAATCAAGACCGGCGCCATCGTGCATGACACTGAGCATGCCACCGGGCACGCCATCGAGCACGCTCTCGATCAACCATCCCATCGTCAGTTTTTGTTGTGATCATGTCTCTTATTGTTAATCTTTTGTCAGGCGTTGTTGCCAGGCGCAAGACTAGCACGATTGCCGCGCCGAACAATCGCATTCCTGATGAATAATTGAGTCAGACCGAACAAGAAGAGGAGCGTGGTATGGCGTACGAACTTTTTTACTGGCCCACGATCCAGGGGCGTGGCGAATTCGTGCGGCTGGCCCTGGAGGAGGCCGGCATGCCCTATGTGGACGTGGCGCGCGAACCGGGCGGCATGGCGCGCATGATCGCGGCGATGGATGGCGCCGACCATCCATCGTTCGCGCCGCCTTTCCTGAAGGCCGGCGAGATGCTGGTCGGGCAGACCGCCAACATCCTGCTGTACCTGGGCCGGCAGCATGGCCTGGCGCCGGCCGACGAGCAGGGCCGGCTATGGGTGAACCAGATCCAGCTGACCATCGCCGACCTGGTGGCCGAAGCGCACGACACCCACCACCCGATCGCGACCTCGCTGTACTACGAAGACCAGCGCCCGGAAGCCAAGCGCCGCGCCGCCGACTTCATCGAGACCCGCGTCCCGAAATTCTTCGACTGGTTCGAAGGCCTGCTCGGCCGTCCCGAGCCGAAGGATTACCTGACCGGCAGCCAGGTGAGCTACGCCGATCTGTCGCTGTTCCAGCTGGTCGCCGGGCTGCGCTACGCCTTCCCGCAGGCGCTGGCGCGGATCGATGCCGCCTACCCGCTGCTGTCGGCGCTGCACGACCGGGTCGCCGCGCGCCCGCGCATCGCCGCCTACCTGGCGTCGAAGCGGCGCATCTCCTTCAACGAGGAGGGCATCTTCCGCCATTACCCGGAGCTGGACGGCCAGCGCAGCGATCAGGCTTGAGCCCGGCGCGGCGCATTCCTGCTGTCAGTCCCAGCGCGGCGCGAAATCCGGGTCGACCAGGCGCTCGCCGCGCTCCAGGGCATCGATTGCCGCCACGTGCTCAGGTGCCAGCGCCACATTGTCCGCAGCGAGGTTGGCGGCCAGGTTGGCGCGCCGCGTCGACGAGGGGATCACGGCGTAACCCTTGGCCATCAGCCAGGCGAGCGTCACCTGGGCCGGCGCCGCCTCGCGCTCTTGTGCGATGCGCGCGATGGTCGGGTCAAGGATGGCCTTGCCGTAGGCGAGCGGCATGTAGGCGGTGAGGTGGATCCCGGCATCGCGCATGAACGCGGCCAGCGTCCGATTTTGCAGGAAGGGATGCAGCTCGACCTGGTTGGTGGCGATATTGTCGGCGCCGACGGCGTCGATCGCTTCCTGCAGCAGCGCGACCGTGAAGTTGGACACGCCGATCGACCCTGTCAGCCCCTGTTTGCGTGCTTCCAGCAGGGCCGCCATCGATTCGGCCACCGGCACCGCGGCGCCCGGCGACGGCCAGTGGATCAGGGCCAGGTCGAGCCGTTCCAGGCCGAGCTTGTGCAGGCTGTCCTTCAGGCTCGGGATCACGCGCTCGGCTTTCAAATGTTCGGTCCAGACCTTGGTGGTGACGAACAGCGCGTCGCGCGCGGCGCCGGTGCGCATGCCGGCGGTCTTGATGGCGGCGCCGACCTCGGCTTCGTTGCCGTAGACCTGGGCGGTGTCGATGTGGCGGTAGCCCAGTTCCAGGCCGTTGCGGACCGAGTCGATGGCTTGCGCGCCCTGCAGGCGGAAGGTGCCCAGGCCGATGCGGGGAATATTCATGATGTGTTCCTTGAAAGTGTGATTAATGGATGGCGGCGGCCTGCCGCTCGGACTGTTTCGCAGCCGGAGCGGGGGCCGCGGCTTCTTTCCGGTCCAGGCGCCCGGCCAGCGTGGTGAGCAGCAGCGCGCCGAGGATGATCAGGGCGCCGATCCAGGGCGTGGCCATCAGGCCGAAGCGCTCGACGATGATGCCGCCGCCCCAGGCGCCGAGCGCGATGCCGACGTTGAAGGCGGCGATGTTCAGGCCCGAGGCGACGTCGACGGCGTGCGGGGCATCGCGTTCGGCGCGCCGCACCACGTACACCTGCAGCCCGGGCACGTTGCCGAAGGCGACCGCGCCCCAGGCCAGTACGGTGGCCAGCACCGCGATCTTGTGCGGGGCGCTGAACTGCAGCACCAGCAGCACCGCGGCCAGCAGCGCGAACACGATCTGCAGCGCGCGGACCGGGCCCTTGCGGTCGGCCAGCTTGCCGCCCCAGATATTCCCGAAGGCGACCGAGACGCCGTACACCAGCATCACCAGGCCGACGCTGCTGCTGGAAAAGCCGGCCACCTGTTCTAGGATCGGCGCCAGGTAGGTAAAGGCGATGAACGAGCCGCCGTAGCCGAGCGTGGTCATGGCGTACACCAGCAGCAGGCGCGGCTTCTTGAGGACCGCAAGCTGGGTCGACAGCCGCGCCGGCGCGCTGCCGGCGATCGAGCCCGGCACCAGCAGCGCGATGCCGGCAAAGGCGATCACGCCGAGCAGGGCCACGGCCAGGAAGGTCATCTGCCAGCCGAAGTGCTGGCCGATGAAGGTGCCCAGCGGGACGCCGGTGACCAGCGCCACGGTCAGGCCGCTGAACATCAGGGCAATCGCGCTGGCCGCCTTTTCCTTCGGCACCAGGCTGGTGGCGATGGTCGAGCCGATCGAGAAGAACACGCCGTGCGCCAGGCCGGTCAGCACGCGCGCGCCCATCAGGGCGGCATAGCCGGGCGCCAGCCAGGCGGTCAGGTTGCCGGCGGTGAACAGGGCCATCAGGCCGAGCAGCAGCAGCTTGCGCGGCACGCGGCCGGTGAGCGCGGTCAGCACCGGTGCGCCGATGGCGACGCCGAGCGCATACAGGCTGACCAGCAGGCCGGCTGAGGGTACAGGCACCTGCAGGCTGCCGGCGATGGTGGGAATCAGGCCTACGATCACGAATTCCGTCGTGCCGATGGCGAAGGCGCTCAGGGTGAGCGCCCACAGTGCGAGGGGCATGGTATTTCTCCGTTTTTAAAACCGAGGCGCCATTCTGGACTGCGCGCAGGCAAAGAAAAATGGGCCGCCGTACAATAGACTTTTGATCTGGAGTCAATAATGCTGGACGTGGAGCCCCTGATTACATTCTGCGCCGTCATCGATACCGGCTCGTTTTCCGCCGCGGCCCAGCGCCTGGGACAGACGCCCTCGGGCGTGTCGCGTAGCATCTCGCGCCTGGAAAAGCAGCTCGGGATGACCCTCATGCACCGCACCACGCGCCGCCTCGACTTGACCGAGGAAGGCGCCTGGCTGCTGGGGCGGGCGCGCCGCATCCTGCTCGAACTGGACGATACCGAGGCGCAGGCGGCCGCGCGCCGCACCCAGCCTTCGGGACTGGTGCGCGTCAACGCCGCCACCCCGGCGCTCGACCATCTGGTGGCGCCGCTGGTGCCGGCCTTCCTGGAGGCCTATCCGCAGGTGGAGCTGGAGCTGACGAGCGGCGAGACGTTCGTCGACCTGATCGAAGAGCGGGCCGACGTCGCGATCCGCATCGGGCCGCTGGCCGATTCCACGCTCAAGGCGCGCCGCCTGGGCAGCAGCCGCATCATGGTGCTGGCGGCGCCTTCCTACCTGGAACGCCACGGCGCGCCGGCCACCGTGGCCGACCTGGCGCGGCACCGCCTGCTGGGCTTCACGGCGCCGGCCTCGCTGAATATCTGGCCGCTGCGCAATGACGAGATCGAGGGCGAGGAAGCCGGCTGGCCGGCTGCGCCGCGGGTCACGGCGTCGAGCGGCGAAACGGTGCGCCACCTGGCGCTGGCCGGCGCCGGCATCGCCAGTTTGTCCGAGTTCCTGACGCGCGCCGACATCGCAGCCGGGCGCCTGGTGCCGGTGCTGCCGAAGCTTACCCTTGCCTGGACCCAGCCGGTGTGGGCGGTGTTCTACAAGCAGGGCGCGCTGGCGCCGCGCGTGGCGGCGCTGGTGGACTTCCTGGCCGCGCACCTGGCGCAGGTGCTCGAACCTTGATGTTGTTTTGACCAGTACTCTACGGTAGGATCGGCGGGTTGCATTCAACCGATTGTTCAATCATTACCGAGGGTCCATGACACAACGCCGCCAATTCCTGATCAACGCGCCGGTCGGCCTGCTGGCCGTGGCCGGCGCCGTCCGCGCCGAAGCGCTGCCGCAAGAAGGCGCGGCGCCGGCCCCTGCCGCAGCGTCCGCCACGCCGGTCCCGCCTTCCACCCCCGGCGCCCCGCCGACCTTCGGCGCCACCGCCGGCTTCGGTCCCGAGGTCTCGCCGGCCACCTTCGCCGAAGCGGAAAAGCTGATGCAGGTGTCGAATACGCCGGCGCAGCGCGCGATGATGGCGGGTTCGTGGCGCGTATCGCTGTCCTCGACCATGGAGCGGCGCAGCGGCCCGCGCAAGCTGGCCCTGGAACCCGAGCTGGCGCCGGCCACGGTGTGGAAGCCGGCCTCGGTACTGCCTGCCGGTCCGGCCGGCACCGCCCCCGCCAAGGGCGATGCCGCCGTGGCCGGCCCGGCGCGCGAACGCTTCGTGCGCAGTCGCGCCGCCGCCGGCCCGCTGCCGGCGCGCGACGACGACATCGCCCACGCCCCCGTCACCCGGTTGTCGCGCTGGATCGAGACCCGCGCCATCACCTCGGAACGCCTGACCCGCATCTACATCGAGCGCATCAAGCGTCTCGATGGCCAGCTGCGCAGCGTGATCACCCTGACCGAAGCGCACGCGCTGGCGCGGGCGCGCCAGGCCGACCGCGAGATCGCCGCCGGCAAGTACCGCGGCCCGCTGCACGGCATTCCGTACGGCGTGAAGGACCTGCTGGACACCGCCGGCATCCGCACCACCTGGGGCGCGGAGCCGTTCCAGTACCGCGTGCCGGCGCGCGATGCGGCGGTGGTGGCGAAACTGGATGCTGCCGGCGCCGTGCTGGTGGCCAAGCTGAGCCTGGGCGCGCTGGCGCTGAACGACGTCTGGTTCGGCGGCCAGACCATGAATCCGTGGCTGCCGCAGGAAGGCGCATCCGGCTCGAGCGCCGGTCCGGGCGCGGCCACGGCGGCGGCGCTGGTGGCGTTCTCGATCGGCAGCGAGACCGGCGGCAGCATCGTCAGCCCGGCGATGCGCTGTGGCGTCGCCGGCCTGCGCCCCACCTACGGACGCGTGCCGCGCACCGGCGCCATGACCTTGTGCTGGTCGCTGGACAAGCTGGGGCCGATGACGCGCAGCGTCGAGGATGCGATGCTGGTGCTGAAGGCGATCTCGGGACCGGATGCCGGCGACGTCGCCAGCGTGCCGGCCAGGCTCGACTTCGACGCCGGCGCCCGGGTGGCCGGCCTGAAGGTCGGCTACTTTGCCGACTGGATGCGCGAAGTGCCGGCCACCGGGGTCGACCGCGCCGCGCTGGACAGCCTGAAAAAGCTGGGCCTGACCCCGGTGCCGGTGACGCTGCCCGACTGGCCGTACCAGTCGCTCAACACGGTGCTGTTCGCCGAAGCCGCCGCCGCGTTCGAGGAGATCACGCTGGACGGACGCGTCGACCAGCTCAGGGCGCAGGTGCCGGACGCCTGGCCGAATCTGTTCCGCGAGGCGCGCTTCCTGTCGGCGGTGGATTTCGTGCAGGCCGACCGCCTGCGGCGCAAGGTGGCGCTCGAGATGGCGCGCATCTTCGCGCAGGTGGATGTGCTGCTGGTGCCGTCGCTGCGCGACGAGATGCTGACCATCTCGAACCACACCGGCCACCCGTCGCTGACGGTGCGCACCGGTTTCGTCGATGTCGGACAGGCGCGCAGCGACTGGGCTCCGAATCCGGCGCAGCCGCTGCCGACGTTCAATCCGCTGCGCCGCGTGCCGCATGGCGTGACCCTGATCGGACGTTTGTTCGACGAAGGCACCATCGGCGCGGTCGGGATGGCGCTGGAGCGCGCGGCCGGGGTGGCGGAGGAGCGGCCGCCGGGCTTCTGAGCCGCGCTCAGGCCACCGCGCCGGCGCGCCGCCGCAGGCGCTGCTGCGGACGCCGCTGCGGACGCCGGATATGGACCGTCAGCAAGGCCAGTCCGGCGCCGAGCATCGCCCAGCTGGCGGGTTCCGGCACCGGCGAGACCAGGTCGAGCCGCACGGCGAAGCAGTCGCCGTCGCGGCAGGCGGTCGCCGCGATCTGGGCGGCGTCGTTGATGGCCCCGGCGCTGATGATTTCCCAGCCGCCGGCGGGGTCGATCAGGGTGTTCAGGTCGGTCAGGGCGCCGGCGCCCGAGTACAGGAAGCCATGGTAGCCCCACAGGAATTCGCCCAGCTGCACGCCGGCGGCGCCGACCACCTGGCCCAGGTTGTTGATGTCGTAGGCGACGCTGACGTCGAGCGAGGCGTCGAGCACCCCGAGGTCCTGGACCGCGCCGTCCGCATACAGGAGGGCGTGCCAGTTGCGGAAATTCATGCGGCCCACCATCTGGTCGAGGTCGTTGACGCCGTGGACGACGCCGTCGATGAGCGGCGCGATTTCCGTGACGCCGCCATTGCCGAACATGACCGCATGATGCGGGTACTCGGGCACGGTGAGCTCACCTTCGAACGACGCGCCGACGATCATGCCGTTGCCGTTGATGGCCCAGGCATCGCTGCCCAGGCCGTCGTTCAGGGTGCCGAGGTTGCGCATCGTGCCGTTGGCGTAGCTGAAGGCGTGCTGGTAATACGGATCGCCATCGAGGCTGCTCGACGCCGATCCGACGACGATGCCCTGGTTGTTGATACCGGTGGCCGTGCTGTTGGCGCCGCCGAGCGTGCCGAGGTCGGCCATGGTGCCGCTTGAAAACAAGAAGGCGCGGCTGCGGCCATCGCCGTCGTTGGCCCAGCCCACCACCTGGCCGCTGTCGTTGATGGCGTTCGCGGCGCTGTTCAGGCCGCCGAGCGTACCGAGGTCGGCGAAGCCGCCGTCGGCAACCACGAACGCATGGGTGTTGCCGCCGCTGGTGAACTGGCCGACGACGTCGCCGGCGCCGTTGATGCCGGCGGCGGAACTGCCGGCCCCGCCGATGACCGTGACGGCATAGACCGGGTCCGCTAGTACGGCGCCGCAGGGCACGGCGAGCAGGGCCGAAAGGATGAGTTGCGACAGATGTCGGGACAAGCGCGACGGCGTAGGCATGCCAGCCTCCTGGACTGTGGATTCGGGAATAGCCTCCAGCTTACGCATGCATCCCGGGTCATCCACTGAGCGGGATCAGCAGTGCGCGCCGCCGCCATGTCCGCCGGCTAGTGCCCGGCCGCGCGCACCTGCCGGCGGTACGCCAGCAGCGAATACGCCGCCGGCGCCAGCGTCCCGGGCAACAGCACGCCGATGGCGGCGGCGGGCGGCAGCCCGGCCGCGGCAAACACGATCGCCAGCAGGCCGCCCGTCACCATGGTCTTGCCCGCCAGCCGGTGGGTGACGTACCACACGCGCTCGTCGGCCAGGGTCCAGGGCGTGCGCACGCCGAGCCAGAAATTTCGCCGCACCTTGCCCATCACGTTCCCCACCAGCACCACGAACAGCCCGAGGCCGGCGGGCAGTACGGTCTCGATTGCCATCGCGCCGCCCAGCGCGCCCCACAGCAGCATGCCGTGGATGGCGGCCAGCAGGACGCTCACGGCCATGCCGCAGAACCACCAGGTGCGCTCGAAACCGTCGACGCCGAAGCGTGCCGGCGACACGCCCGGCAAGACCCGCCACAGCAGCGCCGCCAGCAGCAGCACGGCGGGCGGCGCGAACAGCCAGCCGCGCGGCCGCCAGGCATCGGCAGCGCCGGCCAGGCTCCAGTGCACGGGCACGCGTTCGGGAAGCTGCTGCCACACGAGGAGCGTGGCGGCCAGGCCCAGCGCCGCCAGGAGCAAGGACCACAGCAGGAACCGGTTCTTCATCATGTCTCCTTCCTGGCGCCGCGCGCCATGTCCATGGTCCAGGCCAGCACGTCTTCCAGGACCGTCGTGTTGAGCGCGTACCAGATGGTCTGGCCTTCGCGCCGGCTGGTGACCAGGCCGGCTTCCTTGAGCACCGAGAAATGGTGCGACATGGTCGGCTTGGTCATGTCGAAATGCGCCGCCAGTTCGCCCGCGTTCATCTCGGCCGTGCGCAGCAGGCGCAGGATGTCGCGCCGGGTGGGATCGGCGATGGCCTTGAAGGCGGTGTTGAGCGTGCGGGTCATGATTCGAATCTTTTCTAATTAGATGTTTTTCTAAATACTAGCACGGCGGCCGGCCGCATAGGGTAAAAGTCACGCAATGCGTGCAGGTTTTCCTGCCGGGCACTATCATGGCTTTCCGCTAACGTATTCCGGAGATGAACGTGACCCGTCCCGACCTTGCTTCCCTTGACGCCATCCTGCGCATCGCCGCCTTTTCCGATGGCGCCGAAGGCGGCAATCCGGCCGGTGTCTGGATCGGCCCGGCGTTGCCGCCGGCGGCCGGGATGCAGCGCCTGGCGCATGCGGTCGGCTTTTCCGAAACCGCGTTCGCCGCGCCCGTATCCGATGAAGCAGGGGCGGGCTGGCGCGTGCGTTATTTCTCGCCCGAGTCCGAAGTGCCGTTCTGCGGCCACGCGACCATCGCGCTGGGGGCCGCGCTGGCGCAGGCGCACGGCGACGGCGTGTATGCGCTGGCCCTGAACATGGCCGCCATCACGGTCGAGGGACGGTGCCAGGCTGGCGCGGCGCTGGTCAGCGCCGCCCTGCAGTCGCCGCCCACGTTCAGCCGCCCGGCCGATCCGGCCCTGGTGGCGCAGGCGCTGGCGCTGTTCGGCTACCAGGAAGCCGACCTCGATCCACACCTGCCGCCCGGCTTTGCGCACGCGGGCGCGAATCACCTGGTGCTGGCGCTGGCCAGCCGCGACCTGCTGGGCGCCATGCGCTACGACCTGGACGCCGGCCGCGCGCTGATGCAGGCGCACGATCTGACCACCATCGTGCTGGCCTGGGCCGAGCAGCCGCGCCTGTTCCATACCCGCAATCCCTTCGCCATCGGCGGCGTCTACGAAGACCCGGCCACCGGCGCCGGCACCGCCGCGCTGGCCGGCTACCTGCGCGACCTCGGCTGGCCGCACGGCGGCGCCATCGACGTGGTGCAGGGCGAGGACATGGGCATGCGTTCGCGCCTGCACGCCGACATTCCCGCCGCCGCCGGCAGCTCGATCCGCGTGTCGGGGACGGTGCGTTTCATGTAACGATCACAACGATCAAGTCACAAAAATATTGCATGACGGCACTACGCTAACGCGGTATCCTGTGCGCTTTCCGGTACCCCGCTGCGCTCGCTTCAATCCCTCCCGCCATGCCAATGTCCCCGCGCCTGCCCCGCAAGTCCCTGTTTCCACTGGCCCAGGCCGGCATGGATGCCGTATTGCGGCTGTTCGCCTATTACCTGGTTCCGGTCGGCATCGGCGTGGTGTCCGTCATCGCACTGTTGTTTTGGCACAACCAATACAGTGCCACCCAGGACGTGGGATTGACACTGCAGGTGCTGGCCCAGCAGCCGGCGCCGGAGACCCCGGTGCTGGCGCTGGCGGGACTGCGCCAGCATCCGCCGATCGAGGCCTATGACACCCGCCTGTCCGAGGAACCGGTCTGGTTCAGTTTCACCCCGGTGCAGCGCAGCCCGGGCGGCGACGTCATCGAATTCCCGTCGCGCCATGCGGTCGGGATCGAGTGCTGGGATGCGGCCTCGCTGCAGCCGGTGGGCGCGGCCTCGCGCGAGCGCAGCCAGGGTGCGCTGGACATCGCCAAGGCCGGCTTCGCGCTGAAGCTGCAGGCCTTGCCGGCGCAGCTGCTGTGCCGCGCCCGCTTCGTCGGTCCGGCGCGGCTGTCGGTGCGCCAGTGGAGCGCCGCCGAATTCGCGACGTCGATCGAGCAGTACCACCGCAAGTCCGGCCTGCTCGACGGCGGCATGATCGTGCTGGCGCTGTTCGTCCTGATCACCGCGATGATCAACCGCCAGCGCCTGTATTTGCTGCTGGCCGGCTGGCTGATCCTGAACCTGCGCGTGGGCGCGCTGTCGGCCGGCTGGGACATCCAGTGGCTGGGGCAGGTGGTGCCGGCCCAGTGGCTGCTGCCGAGCCGCTCGGTGACCATGACGGCCTACGGCATCCTGACGCTGATGCTGTACCAGGAACTGCTGCGCGAGCACCTGACCGGCCTGCGCTACATGCTGCCGATGCGCGTGGTGCAGTGGCTGAGCCTGCCCATGCTGGCGGCCGCGGTGTTCCTGCCGTACCACATGTACCTGCCGATCATGTGGGTGCTCGTGATGTGCTGCTTCACGCTCATGGCGGTGGGCCTGCTGGGGGTGGTGGTGGTGACGCCGAGCCATGCGGCCTCCTGGTTCGCGGCCTCGTTCGTGGTCACCTTCCTGGGGGCGGTGTCCGAGGTGCTGTCGGCGGCGCTGGGCATGCGCGAACTGGTCGGCGTGATCAACAGCGTCACCGCCGCGCTGGCCTCCAGCCTGCTGGCCGCGCTGGCGGTGGCCGAACAGATGCGCATGGAAACCGAAAAGCGCACGGAAGCCCAGGAAAAGCTGGAGCACGCCTACGAGGCGATGCCGGTCGGCCTGTTCAGCCTGGACATGTACGGCCACTTCCTGAGCGCCAATCCGGCCATGCTCGGCATGCTGGGCGTCGCCGCGATCGATCCGGGGCGCACCGGCTGGCGCCAGTTCTTCACCGAGCACTCCTGGATCGACCTGCACGAGCAGGTGCACGTGCAGAGCGAAGCCGAGATGCAGGTCGCGAGCCGCGACGGCGCGCGCTGCTTCCGCGTCAACGCCACGCTGGCGCGCGGCCGCATCGAGGCGGTGCTGCAGGACGTGACCGAGAAGGTCAGGGCGGTCGAGCAGCTGCACTTCCTGGCCAACCACGACCCGCTGACCAAGGTGCTGAACCGGCGCGGCATCGAACAGGTGTTCGAGGCGGCGGCCCAGCCCGACAGCGGCGGCAAGCCGCAGACCATGGCCTACATCGACCTCGACCGCTTCAAGCTGATCAACGACCTGTTCGGCCACGAGGCCGGCGACGAAGTGCTCAGGCAGGTATGCGAGCGCATCGGGCAGATGCTGGGCGCGGCGCAGCAGGTCGGCCGCGTCGGCGGCGACGAATTCGTGATCGTGATGCCGGACACCGCGATTCCGCTGGCGACCCTGGTCTGCCGCGGCATCGTCGAGCGCATCGGCGGCATCCCGTACCGGGTCGGCGACAAGGCCTTCCATGTGCGCGCCTCGATCGGCCTGCTCGAAGTCGCCCCCGGCATGGCGATGAAGGATGCGGTGTCGACCGCCGACCGCGCCTGCCGCGAAGCGAAGGCCGGCCATCACGAAGGGCTGGTGATCTACAAGCGCGGCTCGGCCGCGTTCATGGAGCGCGAGAACGAACTGAACCTGGTGGCGCGCCTGGCGGGGCCGGGCGCCACCGAAGGCATGTACCTGGAGATGCAGCCGATCATGTCGCTGGCCGCGCCCTGGGGCTCGCTCGACTTCGAGGTGCTGCTGCGCATGCGCGACGACGAAGGCCGGGTGGCGCCGACCGGACCGTTGATCGCGGCGGCGGAAAAGAGCGGGCGCGCCGGCCTGATCGACCGTTGGGTGCTGGCCACGACCCTGGCCTGGATCGAGGACAACGGCGCGGCGCTGGCCCACACCCGCTTCGTGTGCATGAATTTGTCCGGCGCGTCGCTCAACGACGAGCGCTTCGTGCAGGACACGCTGGAGACCCTGGCGCGCTACCGCCACGTGGCCGGGCGCCTGTGCATGGAGATCACGGAAAGCGTGGCGCTGCACGACCTGGACAACACCGGCCGCTTCATCGAACAGGTGCGCGCCTTTGGCGTGCGCGTGGCGCTGGACGACTTCGGCGCCGGCTACACCTCGTTCTCCTACCTGAAGCAGCTGCCGGCGGACATACTGAAAATCGACGGCAACTTCATCGTGAACATCAATGCCCATCCGGCCAACGTCGCGATCGTCGAGGCGATCGTCAACCTGGCCGGCCACCTCGGCATGAAGACCATCGCCGAATGGGCGGAAGATGCGGCCACGATCCGCACGCTGGCCGCGATCGGCGTCGACTACGTGCAGGGCTATGCGGTGGCGCGCGCGCAGGCGCCGGAAAAGATGCTGGGTGCGGCGTCGGCGGCCGGCTTCATCAAGTCCGAGGAAGTGATCAAGCTGGTGCGCACGCTGGGGACGCCGGCGGACGCGCCTGTGCAGGCCGCGCAGCCAACTCAGCCCATCCAGCCCACCCGGCCCTGACGCTCAGCGCACGGCCACCGCGGTCAGGCCGTCCAGGCGCGGCCTGGCGTCCTGCATCAGCAGCGTGCGGTGCGCGGCCTTCAGGGTGGCGACGTCGCGCGCCAGGGCGGCGGGGCGGGCCAGGTCGGGACGCTTCCAGGCCTGGTGGCGCAGTTCGGCGGCGGGCAGCACGTGGCGCTGCAGCGCCTCGTCGCCCAGGCGCACGGTGGCGGCGCCGGTGGCGCAGGGCTGGTCGGTCAGGGTCACGTGGCCATTGGCATCCACGCATTTGACGACATCGTTGGCCATCGCGGCCGGCGCCGCCAGTACCATGGCGGCAAGCATGCTCAGCAATTTAACGGGACGCTTCATGATGGTCTCCTGGTCTCGGGATTCCATCGTGCGCGCCGCCTACGGCCCGGTCTGTTCGTTGTTTCACGCTACGCAACCCACCTCAGGTATTGCTTAGAGAGCGTGCGAATCGGCCTACATGCGGGCGCGGCGCGGATAACCCCGGCCGGGCCTTGCAGACGGCATGGTCAACCCTATCTGGGTCATGTGTCGTTAGCAGTGATGTGCTAGCTTCCTTGTCTCCTCCAAGTTCTCCCACTTGGATTCGCCGCCGGACGCAGCAATGCGCCGGCGGATTTTTTTGCGCGGATGCTTGCCGAAGCGCGGGAAGCTCAGGCGGCCAGGGGCAGGGCGAACTGCAGCAGCAGGCCGCCGCCGTCGCGGTTGCGCACCGCCAGTTCGGCGTTGTGGCGGGTGATCACGCGTTCCACGATCGCCAGGCCCAGGCCGGCGCCGTTGGCCTGGCCGCGGGCGCTGTCCAGGCGCGTGAACGGACGCAGCAGCTGCTGGATCTGGTCGTCCGGCACGCCCACGCCGCGGTCGTTGATCTCGACCACCGCGCGCCGGCCGTGGCCGGTCAGCCTGACGTGGCAGGCGATGTCGATCTCGGTCACGTCCTGGCCCGGGGTCTTGCCGTAGCGGCGCGCGTTCTCGATGATGTTGTTGATCACGCGCCGCAGGTCGGTGGTGTTGCCCGGCACCAGGACGTCGGCATCGATCTCGAGGGTGGTGCGTACGTCCGGCAGGCGGTCGGCCTCGCGCGCGCAATCCTCGAGCAGCTCGGACAGGTTCACCGGCACGAAGGTCGCGCTCTCGGTGGGGCGGGCGAAGTCGAGGAACTGGCCGATGATGGCGTCCATCTGCGCGATGTCCGACTGCATGCCTTCGCGCGCCTCCTGCGACAGGTTGGCCATCTCGACTTCCAGCTGCATGCGCGCCAGCGGGGTGCGCAAATCGTGCGAGATGCCGGCCAGGATGATGGCGCGGTCCTTTTCCAGCTGCTGCAGGTCGTCCACCATCTGGTTGAAGCTGCGGTTGGCCTCGATGATCTCCTGCGACCCCTTTTCCGGCAGCGGCGCCGGGCGCTTGCCCTTGGCGATCGAGCGCGCCGCCGCGGTCAGGCGCGCCAGCGGCAGATTGACCAGGCTGGAAATCAGGGCCGCGCCCAGCAGCGACAGCATGCCGACCAGCGCCGCCCAGCCCAGCCACTGCACGCCGGTGAGGTAGGTGGCCAGGCGCTCGCGTTCGAGCATCAGCCAGTACTTGTCGCCGTCGATGTCGAAGCTGACCCAGAAGCCGGGCATGTCGTTCACGCGGCGCGAGAAGCGCGTGTCCTGGCCCAGCTTGGCGCGCACGATGGCGGCGATCTCGGGCATCAGGGAGTTCGACGGCGGCGGCTCGACGGTGTCGGTCGGCTCCAGCGTCAGGATGCGGATGCCTTCGTTCGACACCAGTTCGATCAGCAGTTCGCGCCGCAGGTCCGGCGCCGAGTGGGTCAGCGCGGCCTTGGTGATGGTGACCACCGACACCAGCAGCTCGGCGGTCTGCTCGGCCTGCGAGCCGCGCTGGAACACGCTGATCATGCCGAACAGCGAGGCCATCGACAGCGCGGTCAGCACCGACAGCAGCAGGAAGGTGCGCCAGAACAGGCCGCTCTTGATCCAGCCCAGCAGGCGCGGCACCGCACCGGATTCCGGCCGCGCCGGATGAAGCATGGTCGACACTAGCGCGGCTGGCCTTCAGGAATGAACACGTAGCCCAGGCCCCAGACGGTCTGGATGTACAGCGGGCTGGAAGGATCGGGTTCGATCAGCTTGCGCAGGCGCGAGATCTGCACGTCCAGCGACCGGTCGAACACTTCGTATTCGCGCCCGCGCGCCAGTTCCATCAGCTTCTCGCGCGACAGCGGCTGGCGCGCATGGCGCGCGAACACCTTCAGCACCGAGAATTCGCCGGTGGTCAGCGGCACGGTCTCGCCGTTCTTCTTGAGCGTGCGCGTGCCCAGGTCGAGCACGAAGTCGCCGAACTCGAAGGTCTGCGGGGTCTCGCTCGGGGCGCCCGGGATCTCGTCCGGGCCCTTGCGGCGCAGCACCGCATTGATGCGCGCCACCAGCTCGCGCGGGTTGAAGGGCTTGGGCAGGTAATCGTCGGCGCCCATTTCCAGGCCGACGATGCGGTCCACGTCCTCGCCCTTGGCGGTGAGCATGATGATCGGGGTCTGGTCGCCGGCGCCGCGCAGGCGGCGGCAGATCGACAGGCCGTCTTCGCCGGGCAGCATCAGGTCGAGCACCAGCAGGTCGTAGCGCTCGCGCAGCCACAGCTTGTTCATGGCCGGCGCGCTTTCCGCCGTCACCACCTGGAAGCCCTGTTCGGTCAGGTAACGGCGCAGCAGATCGCGCAGGCGTACGTCATCGTCGACCACCATGATTTTTGCGGAATGGCCGCTGCCATTGTTCACAGCGGTTCCGGAATTTGGACTTGTTGCATTCATGAGTCTGTCAAGATTTGTCAGATTAATGTCGCTATGGTAACTTCATATCGCCGGGCAAACAGGAGTTACGGCTGGGGCATTACATTGTGTTACAAACTTTACCCAATTGGTCTTATGCCGGGTCAGGAATCCACATACACTGGCCTCAACGAATCACAGCTACACCACAGCTTAACACTTACCTGGCATCGCGAAAGAGGAGCACCAATGCATAGCGCGTTCAACGACAACCACGCAGACTCGAAGGCAACGCGCATTGCGCGTCTGGCCGTTCGCGCTGTGCTGGCGTGCGCCCTGGCAGCCGGTGCAGGTTCCGCTTTCGCCCAGCAGTACGGCGACCGTTCCTATGGCGACCGGCGTGAGGACCAGGGCATGCAGGCGATGCAGCAGCAGCGCGAACGCTTTTCGCTGCCGCAGCAGGACCGCGACCAGCGCCAGGCCGAAATGCGCGCCTACGAAGAGCAGCGCCGCGCCCAGCAACAGCAGCAGCAGCAGCAGCAGGATGCCGGCCGCCGCGGCAGCGGGCGCCTGACCCCGGACGAAAGGCGCGACCTGCGCCGCCAGATCAACGAAGCCGGCATGGACCTGTATCCGCAGCGCCGCCGCTGATGGTGTTTAGTTGAGCCACCTCTATATTTTAGAGCAATATTGCCATTAGGCATTTATTTACCATCTACAACATGATACGCTAGCCAGCTTCCCCCTGGACTGGAGCATATCGTGTCCATCGACACCGCTGCCGCAGCGCAGCCCCCGGCCGTGCGCATCGTCACGACCGGTCCCGAGCACTGCATCGCCGTGCGCGACGACGGCGTCCATGCCGACCCGGCCGTACTCGGCACCACGCTGATCGCCGCAGTCGACAGCCTCTACCGGTCCGGCAAGTTCCTCGTCGGCCTCGACTATCCGCGTTTCACCAGGGCCCTGTTCGGCCATGGCCCGGCGCTGCCCGCCGCGCCGGGAGAAGAGGGCGCCACGGTGCGCATCGCCGCCGACATCCGGCCCTTCGATCCGGCCCGCCGCGCCCTGTACCGCGCGCTGAAGATCGGCGCCGGGCGCGCCGAATATTTCTTCGAGCCGGTGTGGCTGGCCGATCCGCTCGATCCCGACGGTCCCGGCGTCCCGGCCCGCCTCGATGCCGATGAATTCGTGGCCGACGCCTGGCTCAAGGGCGTGCGCTGCGGCATCGAGATCGACACCGTGCGCGCCGCCATCGCCTCGAACCGGGCCGAGCGCCTGATGGTGGCGCGCCGCCTCGACCCGGTGCCGGGGCAGGACGCGCGCATCGTCGAAGTGTCCGACGACCTGCACCGCAACGATGCGCCGCGCCAGCTGGCCAACGGACGGCTCGATTTGGGCAGCTTCCAGAACCGTTTCCCCCAGATCCGCCAGGGTGTGCGCCTGCTGCAGAAGGTGGCGGCGACGGACGGCGAGCAGGGCTTCGAGATGTCCGGCGCGCCGCTGCCGCCCACGCCGGGGCGCGACGCCGACCTGGCGTCGTACGGCGGCCCCGGCACCCGGGTCGAGCGCTGCAAGGATGCGCGTGGCGGCGGCAGCAGCGATTACCTGGTGGCGTTGCGGGCCGGCTTCCTGGCGGTGGATGCGAAGAGCAGCCGCATCTCGATCGAGGACCGCATCGTCAGCCACGACGGCGTCAGCGCCAGGACCACCGGCAACCTGCGCCTGAGCGGCGACTACGAGGAGTTCGGCGAGGTGCAGGAACAGCGCCTGATCGAGGGCGAAAGCATCACCGTGCACGGCGACGTGTTCGGGCGCCTGGCCTCGCGCGGCGGTGCCATCCTGCTGCACGCCAACCTGATCGGCGGCAGCGCCCGCAACGAGCGCGGCGACATCCGCGTGCACGGCGTGGCCTCGGGCGCGCTGCTGCAGGCTTTCGCCGGCGCGGTGGTGCTGGAACGCGCCGAGAACTGCGTGGTGGCCGGCGCCCGGGTCAGCATCGCGCACGCGGTCAACTGCGAGATCATCGGCGACGAGGTGACGATCGGCCAGGCCGAAGGCAGTGTCGTGGCCGGGCGCCGCGTGGCGATCGGATCGGCGATGCCGCGCCGGCAGAGCGAGATGCGGGTATGCGTGCTGCGCCCGCAGGGGCCGGACGTCGAGGTCTTGATGGCGGCGCTCGACCAGCGCGTCGCCCAGTTCGGCGAACTGGCGCTGCGCCACAAGGCGCAGATGACGCGCCTGACCGCCCAGCCCGAGGTGCGGCGTTACCTGCTGCTGGCCTCGAAGGTGCGCAAGAACGAGATCAGCCTGAGCCCGGAGCAGGCGCAGCAGTTCCGCCGGATGGCGCAGGACGTGGCGCCGGCGCTGAAGGAGATCGCCGCCGCGTCGGCCAAGGTGCGGGCGGCCGAGGCCGAGCAGCAGGCCGGCGCGCAGATGCTGGCCGGGCTGGACGCGCAGCGCCGCGACGCGGCGCTGGTCTCGACCGCCGAACTGGGGCAGGTGCGCGGCGAGACCCAGGTGCGGCTGCTCGCTTTCGATCCGGCGGCGGGCAATCCCTGGCTGCTGGCGCCGCGCGCCGTCAAGGCGCGGCTGCGCGGCCCGCAGCCCGGCGCGCTGCTGTTCGCCGGCGCCGCCGGCGGCTTTGCATGGGACAGTACGCCGAAGGCGGATCAGTTGCCCGGGGACGGCTCGCGGCTGGCCGCCAGCGCCGAGTAGCAGCGTGCGGCATTCGGCGCCAGGCCGGTGAACAGCGTGGCGTCGGATTCGTCCAGCAGTCCACCCTCGACCAGCAGGCGCACCTTGCCGAGGTAGCCGGTGAGCTTCAGCAGGCGTCCCAGCGGCGACATCGGCGCGCCGCGCTGCGGGCTGCCCCGCTCTTGCGCTTCCCCTTGCTCCTGCAGCGCCTGCGCCACCGTGTCCGGGAAATGCCATTCGCGCGCGATGCCGCACGACAGTGCGCGGGCGTCGCGCGCCAGCTGCACCAGGAACGGTTCGGCGCCGAGCCGGCGTTCGCCGCGCGCCACCTGGTCCATGATGCGCAGGGCGAGGATCTGTCCGGTGTTCTGCAGCAGGCCGGCCAGGAAGGCATCGAAGGGTGCCACGCCCATCTCCGGCGCCAGCTGGCGCGCGCTGGCCGCGCAGCGCTCCGCATGCTCCCACAGGCGCGGCGCCATGCGGCGCGTATACAACCCCGAGTTGCCGTCGATGACGGGGCGGAAGGCCGCGCTGGTGGCCAGCTGGCGCAAGCCTTCCTGGCCGACCAGGATCACCGCGTGATCGAGGCTGGCGATGGCGCTGCCGGCGCCCTGGCGGCAACTGTTGGCCAGGCGGATCACGGCCGCCGCCAGCACCGCGTCCGGGGAAATCGTGCGCGCCAGGGCGTTGCCCGGCGAATGCGCGCTGCGCAGGCTGTGCAGCAGCTGCGGCGCCAGACCCGGCATGCGCCGCACCAGCGCCGCGCCCGGCTGCTGCGAAGCCAGGATGGCGGCGAGCGCGTCCAGCACCCGCGTTTCAGCGTCGTTCAATGCCAGGCCGGTGTGCTCGGGATAATCGAACAGCCAGGCATTCCACTCGCAGTCGATGCGCTCAAGCTGCTCGAACGAGACCGGCGCGGCGCCGGCGCGCGCTGCGGCGGCGGGGTGAGACCGCATGGCGGTGTGCGGGACGCCGGCGGCCCCGTCATGTGCGGCCGCGCCGGCAACGGGCGCGCGCTCCGGCCCCGGCCGTGCGAGCACGGCGGCGGGTCCGGACAGCAGGCGTCGCAGCCACCGAAACAGCGTCACGTTGTGATCCTCGATCTTGAACGGATGAGGGTCATTGTACGTACATCGCGCTCGATTTCAAGGTTGGAAATGTATCTGGAAAAATTGACTGCAATCAACATTTTCCGGGCTGCGTCGCCTTACGATGGCCTTCTTGAGAAAGGATCCGCCATGCACGATATGACCAATCAAAACGCAGCCGACGGGGCGTCCGCCGGCGGCCCGCGCACGACGCAATTCCTGAGCTTCACGCTCGGCGGCCTGGAATACGGCCTCGATTTCGCCAAGGTGCAGGAGCTGCGGGTGTGGAAGGCGCTCGAACGCTTTGCATCGAGCGGCGAGATCGTCGGCGGCGTTGCCGTGTCGCGCGGCGTGATCATGCCGCTGGTCGACATGCGCGCCGCCTTCGGCGCCAGCGCGGGCGCGCCCGATCCGATGACCGACGTCATCATCCTGAAGCTGTCGAGTTGCGTGATGGGGATGGTGGTGGATGGCGTGACCGGGGTGGTCACGCTGGCGCCGGAGCAGATCGCGCCGGTGCCGGGCGCCGAGGGTGTCGACGCCGGCTACCTGATCGGCCTGGCCCAGAGCGGGGGGCGGCGGCTGATCCTGCTCGACATCGACAGGCTGATGTCGGTGCAGCGGGAGGAGGGCGGGGCGGACCGGCAGGTGGCGTAATTGCGTTGTTTCCGGCACTGCCGGAAACAGCTTCCCGTGGAGGCGGGAACTCAACAGCCGTCGTTCCCGGCCTCGGCGGCCCCCTTGGCGGGAACCTATGCCGAGTATCCGAATTCTGTATTTTGGAAGCATCCCGGCTGCTTCCGATGTACCGATTCCCGTTGCTCAGCATGGCGGAATCAGCCCAGTGGGCTGATTCCGCCTTCGCGGGGACGACGTTTCAGGCCGCCAGTGCCTCCAACTGCTCCTGCAACTCCAGCCACTCGTTTTCCAGCTGCCCCAGGTCGCGCACCAGGAACGCCTGGTCGGCCACCAGGTTCTTCAGCTCTTCCTTCTTGCCGGCGTCGTAGATGGCCGGGTCCAGCAGGCGCGCGTCGACGTCCGACTTCTTCGCGTTCAGCTTGGCCATCTGCTCTTCGAGGCGCTTGATGCGGTTCTCGATCGGCTTCTTCAGCCCGGCCACGCGCTGGCGTTCCTCGGCTTCCAGGCGCTTCTGTTCCTTGCGGTCGGCCGGAGCCACCGGCGCGGCGGAGGCGGCAGATGCGCCCGCCGCCTTGCCGTCGGCGGCCGGCAGCGGCACCGGCGCGGCGCCGGCTTCAGCGCTCTTCAGCTTGGTCTGGAACAGCCAGTCCTTGTAGTCGTCCAGGTCGCCGTCGAAGGGTTGCAGGCGGCCGTCGGCGACGATGATGAACTCGTCGGTGGTGGCGCGCAGCAGGTGGCGGTCGTGCGAGACCACCACCAGCGTGCCCTCGAACTGGGCCAGCGCCAGCGTCAGCGCCTCGCGCGTCTCCAGGTCCAGGTGGTTCGTCGGTTCGTCCAGCAGCAGCAGGTTGGGGCGCTGCCACACGATCAGCGCCAGCGCCAGTCTCGCCTTTTCGCCGCCGGAGAAGGGCCGGATCGGGCTGGTCACCATGTCGCCCGGGAAGTTGAAGCCGCCCAGGAAGTTGCGCAGCTCCTGCTCGCGCGTGGTCGGCGCGATCTTTTGCAGGTGCCACAGCGGCGATTCGTCATGGCGCAGCATCTCGACCTGGTGCTGGGCGAAGTAGCCGACCACCAGTCCCTTGCCGAGCGTCGACTTGCCGGTCAGCGGCGCCAGTTCGCCGGCGACGGTCTTGATCAGCGTCGATTTGCCGGCGCCGTTCACGCCCAGCAGGCCGATGCGCTGGCCGATCTGCAGCGAGAACTTGATGCCATGGACGATCGTCTTGGCGCCGACCTTGTCGCCGTGGCCGTCGAGCAGCGGATAGCCGGCATCGACGTCTTCCATCACCAAGAGCGGGTTCGGTGCGGAGACCGGGTCGCGGAACTCGAACGAGAATTCGGCGGCGGCGCGCAGCGGCGCCAGTTCTTCCATCTTGGCCAGCGCCTTCATGCGGCTCTGGGCCTGTCGCGCCTTGGTGGCCTTGGCCTTGAAGCGGTCGACGAACGATTGCAGGTGGGCGCGCGTGCGCTGCTGCTTCTCGAAGGCGGCCGCGGCCAGCACCAGGGCGGCGGCGCGCTGGCGCTCGAAGGCGGAGTAGTTGCCCGAATAGCGCTTCAGCTTGCGCTCGTCGATGTGCACCACCACGTTGACGATCTCGTCGAGGAAATCGCGGTCGTGCGAAATAATCAGGAGAGTACCGCTATAGCGCTTGAGCCAGTCCTCGAGCCAGATGATGGCGTCCAGGTCCAGGTGGTTGGTCGGCTCGTCCAGCAGCAGCAGGTCGGACGGGCACATCAGCGCCTGCGCCAGGTTCAGGCGCATGCGCCAGCCGCCCGAGAAGCTGGCCACCGGTTGTTCCATCTGCGCCAGCGTGAAGCCCAGGCCCAGCAGCAGCTGCTCGGCGCGCGACTGCACGGTATAGGCGTCGGCGTCGGCCAGGTGGCTGTGCACCTCGCCCAGCGCGATGCCGTTCTCGGTGGTGTGCGGCGCCGCTTCCAGGCGTTCCAGCTCGGCCTGCAGGGCGCGCAGGTTGACGTCGCCGTCGATCGCGTAATCGATCGCCGGACGGTCCAGCGCCGGGGTTTCCTGGGCCACGTAGGCCATGCGCCAGCGCTGCGGGAAGTCGATCGCGCCCTGGTCCGGGTGCAGTTCATTCCTCAGCATCGCGAACAGGCTCGATTTGCCGGCGCCGTTGGCGCCGATCAGGCCGATCTTGTCGCCGGGATTGAGGGTCAGGTCGGCGTCTTCCAGCAGCGGCTTGGTGCCGCGCATGAGGCTGACGTTGGAGAATCGGATCATTTATTTCGCCAGCTGGTCGGCCGTCAGCAGGAACACCGCATCGTCGCCGATGCTGGTGGTCAGCCAGGTCAGGCCCAGTGCGCCGAAGGCCGCTTCCGCGAATTCGCGCTCGTTGCCGATCTCGACCACCAGCACGCCTTCCGGGGTCAGGCGCTCGGCAGCGCCGTCGACGATCTTGCGCACCAGGTTCATGCCGTCCTGGCCGCCGGCCAGGGCGATCTGCGGCTCGCGCAGGTATTCCGGCGGCAGCTTGCCCATCGATGCCGAATTCACGTACGGCGGATTGGTGACGATCAGGTCGTACTTCTTGAACGGCACGTTCTGGTACAGGTCCGATTCGATCGGGTTCACGCGGCCTTCCAGCTTGTAGTCGCGGATGTTGCGCTCGGCTACAGCCAGCGCATCCTTCGAGATGTCGACCGCATCGACCACGGCGTTCTGGAAAGCGTCGGCCAGCATGATCGCCAGGCAGCCGGAACCGGTGCACAGTTCGAGCACGTTCTCGACCGCATCCGGGTCCTGCACCCACGGGCTGAATCCGTTCGGGATCAGCTCGGCGATGAAGGAACGCGGCACCAGCACGCGCTCGTCGACGTAGAAGTTGTAGCTGCCCAGCCAGGCTTCATTGGTGATGTAGGCGGCCGGCACGCGCTCTGCCACCCGGCGCTCGATCACCGCCAGCACCTGCAGCACTTCGTCCTGCAGCAGGCGCGCGTCGAGAAAGGGTTCCAGCTTGTCGAGCGGGAGCTTGAGGGTGTGCAGGATCAAATAGGCGGCTTCGTCGAAGGCTTCGGCGCTGCCGTGGCCGAAGAACAGCTTGGCGGCGTTGAAGCGGGTGACGGCGTAGCGCAGCAGGTCGCGCGGCGTGGAGAAATTCGTCGTGGTCATGTGGTGGTCCTGTCGTGGTCCGTTAGGCGCTGGCCGCCGGCGTGGCCGCCAGCAGGCGTTCCAGCGTGCGGCGGTAGATGTTCTTGAGCGGATCGATGTAGCGCAGTTCGATGTGCTCGTCGATCTTGTGGATGCTGGCGTTGGGTGGCCCGAATTCTATCACCTGGGGGCAGATGCGGGCGATGAAGCGGCCGTCGGAGGTGCCGCCGGTGGTGGACAGTTCGGTCACCACGCCCAGCTCTTCCTTGATCGAACCGCAGAGCGCGTCCGACAGCGTGCCTTTCGGGGTCAGGAAAGGCTGGCCGGACAGCGTCCATTTCAGGTCGTAGTCCAGGCCATGCTTGTCGAGGATCGCGTGCACGCGCGCTTCCAGCCCGTCGGCGGTGCTGGCGGTGGAAAAGCGGAAGTTGAAGTCGACCTTCAGCTCGCCCGGGATGACGTTGGTGGCGCCGGTGCCGGCGGCGATGTTCGACACCTGCCAGCTGGTCGGCGGGAAGTATTCGTTGCCGTCGTCCCACGTTTCAGCGGCCAGCTCGGCCAGCGCCGGCGCCACCTGGTGGATCGGGTTGCGCGCCAGGTGCGGGTAGGCGATGTGGCCCTGCACGCCTTTCACCACCAGGCAACCCGACAGCGAGCCGCGGCGGCCGTTCTTGATCATGTCGCCCAGCACGTGGCTGGAAGTCGGCTCGCCGACCAGGCAATAGTCGAGCGTCTCGCCGCGTTCTTCCAGCATCTCGCACACGACCACGGTGCCGTCGACCGCCGGGCCTTCCTCGTCGGAGGTGATCAGGAAGGCGATCGAGCCGGCATGGCCGGGATGGCTTTCCACGAATTCCTCGACCGCCACCGCGAAGGCCGCGATCGACGCCTTCATGTCGGACGCGCCGCGGCCGTACAGCTTGCCGTCGCGCCGGGTCGGGGTGAAGGGCTGCGACTGCCACTGGTCGACCGGGCCGGACGGCACCACGTCGGTGTGGCCGGCGAACACGAACAGCGGCGCTTCGGTGCCGCGCCGCGCCCACAGGTTGGTCACGCCGTTCGACTCGATGGTCTCGCACTTGAAGCCGAGCGGCGCCAGGATCTCGATCAGGCGCTGCTGGCAGCCCTTGTCCTGCGGCGTGATGGAGTCGAGCGCGATCAGCTCTTCGGTCAGCAGTTGGGTGCGCGACGGTTTCATGCCGGGAAGTCTCCGAAGATGCGTGCGTACTGGTCGCTTGAAAAGCCGACGGTCGGCGCGCCTGCGCCTGCGCCCACGAGTACCGGACGCTTGATGACGGACGGGCTTTCCAGCATCAGTTCGAGGGCGCTGGCCTTGTCCACCACTTGCGCGCGACGTTCGTCGGACAGCTTGCGCCAGGTCGTGCCCTTGCGGTTGACCAGGGTTTCCCAGTCGAGCTGTTCGAGCCAGCCGGCGACCGTTTCGCGGTCCAGGCCCGCCTTCTTGAAATCGTGGAACTCGAAATCCTGGCCGTTGTCGGCCAGCCAGGTGCGCGCTTTTTTGACGGTGTCGCAGTTGGGAATACCGTAGAGGATCTTTTTCATGACCAAAATCGCTGTGCGGCCGTGGGGCCGGCGGATGTTGCTGTTCGGGAAGGCGCGAAGGATAGCACAGGCAGGCTATCCAGACTGCTAGTTTAGCAATCCGGGCCGGAGCGCGCGGCACAGAACCAAACGCGCGGGTGCGTGTCTGACGGATATCGATGAGAAGGAGGCGCCATGGAACACGTTGCCATCGTCTCAGCGGGCAGTGCGCGGACGCGCCGGCCTGCGCGCCCGGCCCGGCGCGCGCCTGGACCGCTGCCCGGCGTTTTGCTCCGATCGTTGCTCGGCGTAATGATCGGAGGGGTCCTGGTTGCGCCGGCCAATGCCCAGCCGGCGTCGGCAGGCACGGACGCGCCAATCTGCCGTCCGGCCTATTTCATCGCCCCGCTGGCACTGCAGTCCGTCCTCGGCACCTACCACCTGGCGAACGGTGGCCTGCTGCAGGTGCGCAAGGAAGGCAACCTGGTCATGGCGGACGTGCGCGGTGTCGGACGCTTCCGGATCGTGGCGCTGGACGAGACGCACTTTGCGGAAAAGGGCGGCCCGGTGCGGATGGCGTTCAACGAGCACGACTTCGCGACCGATGTCGTGATCACCGGGCTGGACCAGCCGCGTCCGGACGGCCGGGCCTGTTCCGGCGGCTGACCGCTTATCCAGCCGGGTTCGTCTCGGTTGAGCCTGGTTCGGCTCAGCGAAGCCCAGCTTAGCTATCGAGGGTGAACTCGGTGAACGACGGCCCGGCCGGCTGCTCGGCGGGCTTGGGCGGCTCTTCCCGCTTCGCGGCCTGGCTGTCCGGCCCGTTGTTGATCAGCCAGAGCAGGTTGGTCGCCGAGTCGGCATTCGCCAGCGCTTCGTCCTGGGTGATCAGGTCGGCCTGCACCAGGTCGAGCAGGGCTTTTTCGAACGACTGCGAGCCCGGCGACAAACTCTTGTCCATCGCTTCCTTGATCTGGCCGATGTCGCCTTTTTCGATCAGGTCGGCCACGTAGCGCGTATTCACCATGATCTCGACCGCGGCCTGGCGCCGGCCGCCGGCCCTGGCACGCACCAGGCGCTGCGACACGATGGCTTTTACGCTTGAGGACAGGTCCTGCAGCAGGGCCGGGCGGTTCTCGATCGGGTAGAAGCTGATGATGCGGTTCAGGGCGTTGTAGCTGTTGTTGGCGTGCAGCGTGGCCAGCACAAGGTGGCCGGACTGGGCGTAGGCGAGGGCGGCCGCCATCGTGTCCTTGTCGCGGATCTCGCCGATCAGGATGCAGTCGGGCGCCTGGCGCATCGAATTGCGCAGGGCGACGTCGAAACTGGCGGCGTCGCTGCCGATCTCGCGCTGGTTGACGATCGATTTCTTGTTCTTGAACAGGTATTCGATCGGGTCTTCCAGCGTCAGGATGTGGCCGGATCGCTGTTCGTTGCGGTGGTCGAGCATGGCGGCGATCGTGGTCGACTTGCCGGACCCGGTGGCGCCGACGACCAGCAGCAGGCCGCGCTTTTCCATGATCAGTTCCGACAGCACCGGCGGCAGGCCGAGTTCGCCCAGGGGCGGAATGTTCGCCGGCACGAAGCGGAACACGGCCGAGATGCTGCCGCGCTGGCGGAAGGCCGACAAACGGAAGCGGCCCAGGTTGGGCACCGAGATGCCCATGTTCAGCTCGTTCTCGCGTTCGAGCTCGGCCATCTGTACGGGAGAGGCGATCTCGGACAGCAGGGACTCGATGTTTTCCTGCTCCAGCTTGTGCTGGTTGATCGGGATCAGGTTGCCGTTGATCTTGATGTGGACTGGAGAATTAACCGCGAAGAACATGTCCGACGCGTTCTTTTCCTTCATCAATTGGAACAGGCGTTCCATGGCCATGGTGGTTCTCCCTTGCTGCGTGGTAATTTTTTGGCGGTTGAGGGATTCTAACCCCGGCACACCCTGTGCGCGCGAATAAAATCGCGACCCAAAAACAAACGTCGTTCCCGCCTGTGCAGGGAACGACGTATTTACCGCTAACGAATCCGGTCTAAGTGCCGATCAGATCCCGCGCAGCAGTTCGTTGATGCCGGTCTTGGCGCGGGTCTTGGCGTCGACCTGCTTGACGATCACGGCGCAGTACAGGCTGTACTTGCCGTCGCTTGATGGCAGCGAGCCCGACACCACCACCGAACCCGCCGGCACGCGGCCGTAGGTGACTTCGCCGGTTTCGCGGTTGTAGATCTTGGTCGACTGGCCGATGTACACGCCCATCGAGATCACCGAGTTCTCTTCGACGATCACGCCTTCGACGATTTCCGAGCGGGCGCCGATGAAGCAGTTGTCTTCGATGATGGTCGGGTTGGCCTGCATCGGCTCCAGCACGCCGCCGATGCCGACGCCGCCCGACAGGTGGACGTTCTTGCCGATCTGGGCGCAGGAACCGACGGTGGCCCAGGTGTCGACCATGGTGCCTTCGTCGACGTAGGCGCCGATGTTCACGTAGGACGGCATCAGCACCACGTTCTTGCCGATGAAGGAGCCGCGGCGCGCGACGGCCGGCGGCACCACGCGGAAGCCGCCCCTGGCGAAGTCGTCGGCGCTGTAGTTGGCGAACTTGGTCGGGACCTTGTCGTAGAACTGCGGGCTCCCGCCGAGGGCGCCGCCTGATATGACTTCGTTGTTCTCGAGGCGGAACGAGAGCAGCACGGCCTTCTTGATCCACTGGTTCACGATCCAGCCGCCGCTGTCCTTCTGCGCCACGCGCAGGGAGCCGTCGTCAAGGCCGGCGAGGACGTGGGCGACGGCGTCGCGCACTTCGGCGGTCGCGCTGGTCGGGCTGATGTCGGCGCGCTGTTCCCACGCGGTGTCGATGATGGTCTGGAGTTGTTGGGTCATGATGTGTGTCTGTGTTTCAGTGGTTTGGATCGGGTGGTTCGGTGAATGGGGCCGCTCAGGCGTCCTGCCTGCCCTTGATGTCCTTGCAGAACTGGACGATGCGGGTCGCGGCTTCCAGTCCTTCGTCGACGCCGGCGACCAGCGCCATGCGGATGCGGTTGCGTCCCGGATTGGTGCCATGCGCGTCGCGCGCGAGATAGCTGCCCGGCAGGACCGTGACATTATATTCGGCGTACAGGCCCTTGGCGAAATCGGTGTCGGACAGGCCGGTGCGGCGCACGTCGGCCCACAGGTAGAAGCCGGCGTCGGGCAGCTCGACGTCCATCACTTCCTTCAGCATCGGGGTGATCAGGCTGAACTTTTCCTTGTACAGGTTGCGGTTGTCCTGCACGTGGGCTTCGTCGTTCCAGGCCGCGATCGAGGCCGCCTGCACCAGCGGCGACATCGCGCCGCCGCTGTAGGTGCGGTACAGCAGGTAGTTCTTGAGCAGTTGCGGGTCGCCGGCCACGAAGCCCGAGCGCATGCCGGGCACGTTGGAGCGCTTGGACAGGCTGGAGAACACGATCAGGTTGCGGTACGGACGCGCGCCGGCGCTCCTGCCGAGCTGGTGCGCCGCTTCCAGCGCGCCCAGCGGCGCCGTAGCGCCGAAGTAGATCTCGGAATAGCACTCGTCGGACGCGATCACGAAGCCGTGGCGGTCGGACAGCGCGAACAGTTCGCGCCAGTCGTCGAGCGACAGCACGGCGCCGGTCGGGTTGCCCGGCGAGCAGACGAACAGCAGCTGCACGCGCGACCAGACATCATCCGGCACGCTGGCGTAGTCGCAGCCGAAGTTGCGCGCCGGCTCGGAATTCACGAAATACGGCGCGGCGCCGGACAGGTAGGCCGCGCCTTCGTAGATCTGGTAGAAGGGGTTCGGGCAGGCCACCAGCGCGTCCGGCTGGCGCGGGTCGATCACGCAGTGGGCGATCGCGAACAAGGCTTCCCGCGACCCGTTCACCGGTAGTACCATGGTGGCCGGATCGAGCGGCGGCACCCCGTAGCGGCGTTCGAGCCAGGCGGCGATGGCGGCGCGCAGCGGTTCGCCGCCGTGCGTGGTCGGATACACGGCCAGGCCGTTCATGCTCTGCGTCAGCGCTTTCTGGATGAAGGCGGGCGTCGCATGTTTCGGCTCGCCGATGCCCAGGCTGATGTGTGCATGATCGGCATTCGGCGTGACGCCACTGAACAACTGGCGCAGCTTTTCGAACGGGTAGGGATGCAGGCTGTCGAGATAAGGATTCACGGCGGGATTCACGGCGCTAGGGTAGATGATCGGATGTCATGTTTCGGGCGAAGCGTGTCAATTATAGCCACGCTGCGCCGATGCTGCTTCGCCATTCCCATCCGCCGCCCCGGACATAGACGGCAGGGACTGGTTTTGAAGGGAACAAACATGCCCATACAATACGTGCGCGCCCTGACTGCCCAGGCGCGCAGCCGGCGCGCCAACCGCCATCTCGGCCTGACGCTGGCCTTCATCGCCGGCGCCATCAATGCCGGCGGCTTCCTCGCCGTGTACCAGTACACTTCGCACATGACCGGCATCGTGTCGGCGGCCGCGGACCACCTGGCGCGGGGCGCGGCCGAACTGGCGCTGGACGCGCTCGGCGCGATCTTCTCCTTCGTGCTCGGCGCGGCCTGCACCGCGGTGATGGTGAACTACGCCCGGCGCCGCGCGCTCGCCAGCGAATACGCGCTGCCGCTGCTGCTGGAAGCGGTGCTGCTGCTGGTCTTCGGCGTGCTGGGCGCGCGCCTGTCCAGCTTCGAAGGGCTGTTCCTGCCCCTGGCCGTGGTGCTGCTGTGCTTCATGATGGGATTGCAGAACGCGCTGGTGACCAAGCTGTCGCAGGCCGAGATCCGCACCACCCACATGACCGGCATCGTCACCGACATCGGGATCGAACTGGGCAAGCTGCTCTACTGGAACGCCGACGGCGGGGCGGCGCAGCCGAAGGTGCTGGCCAACCGCGACCGCCTGGCGCTGCTGTGCGGCCTGCTGCTGTGCTTCTTCGCCGGCGGGGTGGCCGGGACGCTCGGCTTCAGGCACGTGGGCTGGCTGTCGACGGTGCCGCTGGCGCTGTTCCTGGCGGGGCTGGCGATCGTGCCGGCGCTGGATGACTTGAAGCTGGCGGTGCGGCGGCTCAGGTAACGGCGGGCTGGCCGGCACTCTTCACCGCATCCCACGCCGCGCCCAGCACCGTGGTCACCACCCGGTTGCGCCCGGCCGCCTTGGCGGCGTACATGGCGCGGTCGGCGCACACGAACAGGTTCTCGATCACGTCGAGCTGGGTCGGCACGATGGTGGCCACGCCCACCGACACCGTGATCCACGGCGAGGTCGGCGAGCGCGGATTCGGCGCCTCCAGCGCTTGCACCGACAGGCGGATGGCGTCGGCCAGGCGCGCGGCGGCGTCGGCCGGGGTCTCGGCGAACAGCAGCACGAATTCCTCGCCGCCGTAGCGCGCCGCCAGGTCGGTCGGGCGCGCCGCGTGCTGCTCCAGCGCCTGCGCCACCCGCTGCAGGCAGGCGTCGCCGGCGGCGTGGCCGAGGGTGTCGTTGTACAGCTTGAAGTGGTCGACGTCGAGCACGACCAGCGACAGCGGCTGGCTGCTGCGGATCGCGCGCTGCCATTCCTTGTCGAGAACGAGGTCGAACTGGCGCCGGTTGGCGATCTGGGTCAGCGGGTCCAGCATGGCGGCGCGCTGCAGCGCGTCCTCGGACTGCTTGTGGTGGGTGATGTCGTGCAGCAGCGCGACGAACAGGCCGTCGGCGGTGTGCAGGGGCGTCATGCTCAGGTCCACCGCGCGCAGCTCGCCGTCGCGGCAGCGAATGTTCACTTCGCGCGTGCCGCGGCTTTCCATCGGGTCGACGCCATCCAGCAGCTCGGCCAGGTTGCGCCCGGCCAGCACGTGCGGCGGGTAGCCCACATGGCGTTCGCAGGCCGGGTTGGCGAACTGGATGCGGCCGCTGCGCTCGACGATCAGGAGGCCCTGGTCCATGCTGTCGACGATCGTGCGCAGCCGGTCGGCCTGGAAGCCCTGGGACGCATGCGCGCGGCGCAGGCGCAGCTGGGCGCGCACGCGCGCGCAGACCTCTTCCATGCGCAACGGTTTCGGGATGTAGTCGGCGGCGCCGATGTCGAAGCCGGCGACGATGTCCTCGGTCTCGCCGCGCGCGCTCATGAAGATGACGGGGATGGGCGCGGTGGCCGGATGCGCCTTCAGGCGGCGGCAGGCTTCCAGGCCGTCCATGCCGGGCATGACGACGTCGAGCAGGACCAGGTCGGGTTTCACGCGCAGCGCGATGTCGACGGCGCGTTCACCGGAGTTGGCGACGAAGGTCTGGTAGCCTTCGCGCAGCATCATGGAACGCAGGACGCCCAGGTTGTCCGGGGCATCGTCGACGATCAGGATGGCGGGCTTGCGCACTTCGGCAAGCAGCGCGGTGGGGGGAATGGGCATACTGTGCTTCGAAGGCTGCGCGATGACGGTTCGCCCGAAATCATACATCGTTGCGGCCCCGAGCGGGGTGCTTGTTGCTTGTTTGGCAGAAATATTTGTGATTTCTGTACAACTTCCGGCCGGCACGGGCCAGCCGCAAGCCATATCGCAGACAACGCGGACGGCGCAGGTCGCGGCCCGCGCCGTCCATGGTGGCATCCTGCTGTTACATCTGTTCCTTGATCAGCTTGCCCAGCACCGCGATGCCTTCGCGGATGCGTTCCGGCGGCACGGTCACGAACGACAGGCGCAGGGTGTTGGTGGCCGGCTCGTTGGCGTAGAACGGCGCGCCCGGGACAAAAGCCACGCGCGCGGCGATCGCCTGGTCAAGCAGTTTGGTGGCGTCGATCTGCTTCGGCAGTTCGACCCAGATGAACATGCCGCCTTCCGGACGGGTCCAGGTCACGCCTGCCGGGAACTGTTCTTCCATCGCGTCCAGCATTGCCTGGCACTGGTTGGCGTACAGGGTGCGGATGGTCGGAATGTGCTCCTGCAGGAAGCCGTCCTTGACCACTTCGTGCACCACCATCTGGGTCAGCTGGGCGGTGTGCAGGTCGGCGGCCTGCTTGGCCAGCTCGAGGCGGCGCACCAGCGGCAGCGGGGCGCACACGTAGCCCAGGCGGATGCCCGGAGTCAGCACCTTGGAGAACGAACCCATGTAGATCACGCCGTCCGGGTTCATGTTGAGCATGCGCGGCATCGGCTCGCCCTTGTACGACAGCGCGCCGTACGGATCGTCCTCGATCAGCGGCAGGCCGAGGCGGGCGCAGGTCTCGACCAGTTCCTGGCGGCGCTCCAAGGACAGCGAGCGGCCGGTCGGGTTCTGGAAGTTCGGCAGCGAGTACAGCAGGCGGGCGCCTTCGGCCAGGCCTTCGATCGAGGACGGCACCAGGCCATGCTCGTCGGTCTCGACCGAGTGGAATTCCGGGCGGTAGACCGAGAACGCCTGCAGCGCGCCGAGGTAGCTCGGGGTCTCGACCAGGACCTTGCTGCCTTCGTCGATCAGCACCTTGCCCAGCAGGTCGAGCGCCTGCTGCGAGCCGGATACCATCAGGATCTGCTCGGGCTGGATCTTGCAGTCCGGCGTGGACAGGTAACCGGCGATCCATTCACGCAGCGGGGCGTAGCCATCGGTAGGGCCGTATTGCAGCGCCTGTTTGCCCGCTTCGGACAGCACCTTGTCGTAGGCCGCCTTCATGCGGTCGACCGGGAAGGTCAGGGGCGACGGCAGGCCGCCGGCGAAGGAAATGATTTCCGGACGCTGGGTAATCTTCAGGATTTCACGGATCGCCGAGCTTTGCAGCTGTTGCGCGCGTTCGGAAAACTGCCACTCGATGGGGTTTGGATTTTCGATTTTCATACTGATCTCACACAGGAAGGACCGTAGTTGGGTGCGTCGGTCATTATAAAGCACGCCGGGTAGGCGGCTTCTACAAAAGAGGTCTGCCTGATGGGCTCGCCTCCCATAGGTGGTGTCGGGGCCGCGAAAACCGTAGCGAGCGGAAGCAGTTTCGTTCGAGAAGCGCAGCCGTACTTACGGTACGGCGAGCATCACGGGACGAAAATGCGACGCGCAGCAGGTTTGCGCGGCCGCTTCAGATTTCTACGATCATCTCGATCTCTACGCAAACCCCGCGCGGCAGCGAGGCCACGCCAAAGGCCGAACGCGCGTGCTTGCCGGCGTCGCCGAACAGTTCGCCCAGCAGTTCCGAGCAGCCGTTGGTGACCAGGTGCTGTTCGTTGTAGTCCGGGGTCGACGCCACCAGGCTCATCACCTTGACGATGCGCTTCACGCGCGACAAATCGCCGCCGACGGCCTCCTGCAGGGTGCCGACCAGGTCGATCGCGACCGAACGCGCCGCTTCCTGGCCCTCGGCGGTGGTCTTGTCGCGGCCCAGGATGCCGGTGTTCGGCGAGCCGTCGGCGTTCTTGGCGATGTGGCCGGAAATGAAGACCAGGTTGCCGGTCTGTACGTACATGACGTAGGCGGCGGCCGGGGTCGCCGGGGCGGCCAGGGTGATGTTCAGTTCTTTGAGTTTGTCGTAGACGGACATGGAATCCCCAGTTGTGATGCGTGAAAAAGAGCCGGTATTGTACGTCGTGCCAGCCGCGCTGCCCACCATTGCTAGCTGCCCGCGGCGGGGGCGGCGCCCAGCACCCCGGCCAGCAGCGGCGCATCGACGTTGCCGCCGGTGAGCGGCACGCCGATCCGGCCCAGTCCGGCCAGCCTGCCGGCGGCGCGCAGCCGCAGCGCGCCGGCCAGGGCCGCGGCGCCGGCGCCCTCCGCCGCGTTGTGGGTGCAGGTCCACAGCAGGCGCATGGCCGCGGCCACCTCGTCGTCGCTCACCGCGATCACGTCCTCGGCGCCGGCCAGCACCATCGGCAGCGACAGCGGATCCGGCACGCGGCAGGCCATGCCGTCGGCCAGTACCGTGCTCACCGGCGCATCGATGCTGCGGCGCGCCTCGAACGAGAGGCGGTAGGCCGCGGCATGCGCCGATACCACCCCGATGACGCGGGTGCGCAGGCCGAGCGCATCGCGCGCCGCGATCGCGCCGCAGATGCCGGAACCCTGGCCGATCGGCGCGAGCACCAGGTCGATGCCGGGCCGGGCGCGCAGCAGCTCAAGCCAGTAACTGGCCGCGCCGCCGATCGTGTCGGGATGGCAGGATGGCACCATGTGCAGGCCGTCGCGTTCGGCCAGCGCTTGCGCGAACTCGCGGCTGGCCTGGAAATCCTCGCCATGTTCGACGAGGTGGGCGCCGAGCGCGCGCATCGCCGCATTCTTTTCCACGCTGTTCCCGTGCGGTACGACGATGGTGGCGGCCAGCCCGTGGCGCCGCGCCGCGAAGGCCACCGCCTGCCCGTGGTTGCCGCGGGTTGCCGCGATCACCCCGCGCACGGCCGGCAGGCGCTGCCTGAGGCGCGCCATGTAGACCAGGCCGCCGCGCGCCTTGAAGGCACCGATCGGCGCATGGTTCTCGTGCTTGACCCAGGTCTCCAGGCCGAGCGCTTCGTCCAGCAGCGGCCATGCGTACTGCGGGGTTGGCGCCATGTCCTGGTAAACGATGCGGGCGGCGTCGTCGAGTTCGGCGAGGGAAGGGGAATAAGCCATGTTTTTCCTTGCGTTGTGGTGGAAATCGTCAGCGTTGCACCTGCATGCGGCGCCCGAGCGCCACGGTGGCGATCACCGCCAGCGCGAAGCCGTAGTCGGCCGGCGCCGGCGCCTCGCCCAGCAGCACGGCGGCGCCGCCGAGGGACAGGAACGGTTGCAGCAGCTGCACCTGGCCGACGCGCGCCACGCCGCCCAGCGCCAGGCCGCGGTACCAGAAAAAGAAGCCGACCAGCATCGAGAACACGGTCACGTAGCCGAAGCCCAGCCAGGCGCGGGCGCCGATCCGTTCCGGGTGCGCCAGCTGCGCAAGCTGGGACGGCGCCAGCAGGATCAGGACGATCGCGGCCGGCGCGGCCAGCACCAGCGCCCAGCAGATCACCTGCGGCCCGCCCATGGTGCGCGCCAGGCGCCCACCTTCGGCGTAGCCGGCCGCGCCGGCCGCCACCGCACCGAACATCAGGAAATCGGCGTGCTGGAAGCCACCGCCGCCCTGGCCCAGTGCAAAGCCGGCCACCAGGCCGGCGCCGAGCAGCGCCGCCAGCCAGAAGCCGCGCGAGGGCCGCTCGAAGCCGCGCAGCGCCGCATACAGCGCGGTGGCCAGCGGCAGGACGCCGCACAGCACGGCCCCGTGCGCGGCCGGCAGCGAACGCATCGCGAATGAACTGAACAGCGGAAAACCGATGACGCATCCGAGCGCAACGATGGACAAGGGGGCCAGCGCGGCGCGTCCGGGCCGCGCTGCACGCCTGATGCCCAGCCAGCATGCCGCCAGCAGCGCCGCGCCGAGCGCGCGCCCGAGCGTCAGGAACAGCGGATCGAAGCCGGCCACCGCCATCCGCGTGAATGGCAGCGTCAGGCTGAAGATGGCGACGCCGGCCAGGCCGAGCAGCATGCCGCGGGTGGCATCAAGCGCCGCCGTGTGGGCTGCAGCTGCGGCTGTTGCGGCTGTTGCGGCGGAGGCGGGCAGGGCGGTCGGTTCGGCAGGGTGCATGGGAGGACTCCGGTGGTCATTGCGGCAACAGGTGGTACAGCGTATGCTAGACCTGATGATCGATACAGTCCCGATACACTTCGGCCGACAACCTTGTCACTGTTCTGGCGAAATGACCAACACACCCAACCCGCATCTGCTGTCGCGCACCGCCGGCGAATCGCTGCCGGACCAGATCGTGCGCTCGATCACCGCCCGCATCGACGACAAACAATTGCGCGCCGGCGCGCGCATGCCCTCGATCCGCAGTTTCGCCGCCAGCTATGGCGTATCGCCGTTCACGGTGGTGGCCGGCTACGACAAGCTGGTGGCCCAGGGTTACCTGGAATCGCGGCGCGGGGCCGGCTTTTTTGTCCGCGAGCGCTCGCCCCTGAACGCCAGTGTGCGCGATGCGCACCATGCCGCGCACGCCGGCGCGGCCGGCAAAGCCGTTGAAACGCCGCGCACGCTGGACGTGGTCTGGCTGATCCGCAACATGTTCCGCCAGTCGCCCGGCCAGCCGTCGAGCGCGGCGGGCGTGCTGCCGGCCGACTGGCTCGACGGTCCCGGCATCGCCGGTGCGCTGCGCGCGGTCAGCCGCCAGCACGGCAACCTGCTGCTGAACTACGGCGCACCGCAGGGCTACCTGCCGCTGCGCCAGCAACTGCAGCACAAGCTGGCCGCCCTGGACATCGAGGCCGCGCCCGACCAGATCGTCACCACGCTCGGCGTGACCCAGGCGCTGGACCTGGTGGCGCGCGAATTCTGCCGCCCCGGCGACACCGTGTTCGTCGACGATCCGGCCTGGTTCCTGATGTTCGGCTCGTTCGCGGCGATGGGCCTGAAGGTGGTCGGCATCCGGCGCCTGGCCGACGGTCCGGACCTGGTGCAGCTGACCGAGCTGGCGGCGCTGCACAAGCCGCGCCTGTACGTCATCAATTCGGTGCTGCACAACCCGACCTCGACCACGCTGTCCGCGGCCAGGGCGTTCCAGGTGCTGCGCATCGCCGAGCAGCACGACATGATCGTGGTCGAGGACGACATCTATTGCGACCTGCATCCGGGCGCCGCGCTCCAGCCGGTGACGCGCCTGGCCGCGCTCGACCAGCTGCGGCGCGTGGTCTACCTGGGCGGCTTCTCGAAGTCCTTGGCGGCAAACCTGCGTGTCGGCTTCATCGCCGCATCCGCCGACGTGGCGCAGCGCCTGGCCGACCGCAAGATGCTGAGCACCCTGACCACCAGCGACCTGGGCGAGCGCGTGACCTACAAGATCCTGTCCGAGGGCTTGTACCGCAAGCACCTGGAACGCATCCGCGCGCGCCTGGACGCGGTGCGCCCCGGGGTGCTGCGCCGCATCGAGGCGCTCGGCATGCGGCTGGCGCCGGCGCCGAACGCGGGCATGTTCGCCTGGATCGATACCGGGGTCGACACCAGCGTGCTGGCGGCCAAGGCGATGGACCAGGGGCTGCTGCTGGCGCCGGGCAGCCTGTTTTCGCCGAGCCAGCTGCCGACCACCATGATGCGGGTGAACGTGGCGGCGATGGAGGATGACGCGCTGTGGCGCCTGCTGGAGCGCGCACGGGCCTAGCCGCAGGCGCTGATCCCACCCTGCTTATGTCACATCGGCGCCGGTGAAGCCGGCAATCGTCTCCAGCAGCACCTTGGCCCGAAACGGCTTCAGGATCACCCGGCTGATGCGCCGCTCGCGCAATTCGGCCAGCAGGCCGGGCGTGGCCTGGTCGGCCAGGATCGCGATCGGCATGGCCCCGCCGGGCGCAGCGGCGGCGCGCAGTTCGTCGACCAGGCTCAGGTCGTAGCGCCGCTGGTCGCCGCTGCCGACGCATTCGACCGCGATCACGGCGCCCTGGAAACGCCGCTGGCGCGCCATGCGCAGCGCCACCGCGGTGCTGGCCGCCTCGTGCACCTGGCTCATGCCGAGGCTGCGCGCCGTCATCGATACGGTGCGGCGCAGCAGCGGTTCCGGTTCGACCAGCAGGATGTGCATGGGCTCAGCCATGCGTGCTACCGTCCGCGGCAGGCTCGGTCAATTCCATGACCACCAGGTCGCGCAGCGTGCCGAGGATGCCCAGTTCCAGCGCATCCAGCGTGCGCGGCCGGCGGTCGATCAGGCACAGGGTGCCCAGGCGCATGCCGGACGGCATGGCCAGGGGGGCGCCCGCATAGAAGCGGATGCCGGGTTCGCCGGTGACGAGGGGATTGTCGGCGAAGCGCGCGTCGAGCAGCGTGTCGTGTACGACCATGATGTCGGGCTGCAGGATCGCGTGCGAGCACATCGATACGTCGCGGCCGGTCTCGCACGACTCGAGCCCGACGCGCGACTTGAACCACTGGCGCCCGGCGTCGATCAGCGAGATCAGGACGATCGGCACGTCGAATTCGGTCGACGCGAAACGGGTGATCTTGTCGAAGCGTTGTTCGGGTGGCGTGTCGAGGATCAGCAGCGCGTGCAGCGCGGCCAGGCGCTCCGCCTCGTTATCGGGAATCGGTGCAACTTGCATCGCAACGGGCCGGCGCGGCCGGCAGGTGGTGGAATGTGCCGCAAATATAGCAGATCAGGTCGGGCGCGGGATGAGCGGCGAGGCCGCGGCACGCGCCGACAAAAGCGTGCGTTCGCGTTCATTGTGCGTCAGCCGCGCGGCCTGTTCGAATTCGCGCCGCGCCTCGGCATGCCGGCCCAGTTTTGCCAGCAGGTCGCCGCGCACGCCGGGCAGCAGGTGATAGTTGCGTAACGAAGGCTCCTCCAGCAGCGCATCGGCCAGCGCCAGCCCCTCGGCCGGTCCGTACGCCATGCCGACCGCCACCGCCCGGTTCAGTTCCACCACCGGCGACGGCATCAGCTGCGCCAACCCGTCGTACAGCGCGGCGATGCGCACCCAGTCGGTCGCCTCCGGCGTCAGGGCGCGCGCATGGCAGGCGGCGATTGCGGCCTGCAGGCCGTAGGGTCCCAGGCTGCCGCAGCCGGCCGCGCGCTGCAGGGCGTCGAAGCCGCGCCGGATCAGGAGCCGGTCCCAGCGCGCGCGGTCCTGGTCCAACAGCAGGATCGGCGCGCCGTCCGGCCCGGTACGTGCCCGTTCGCGCGAGGACTGGATTTCCATCAGCGCGACCAGGCCGTGTACTTCGCCCTCTTGCGGCATCAAGCCGGCCAGCACGCGGCCCAGGCGCCGGGCTTCGCGGCACAGGCCGGGGCGCAGCCAGTCGGCACCCGTGCTGGCGGCATAACCTTCGTTGTAGATCAGGTAGATCACCTGCAGCACCGAGGCCAGGCGCGGCTTGCGCTCGGCTTCCGGCGGCACATCGAACGGCACACTCGCTTCGGCCAGCGTGCGCTTGGCGCGCACGATGCGCTGGGCGATCGTGGCTTCGGGCACCAGGAAGGCGCGCGCGATCTCGGCGGTGGACAGGCCGCCCAGCAGCTTCAGCGTGAGCGCGGCGCGCGCTTCGCCCGACAGCACCGGGTGGCAGGCCACGAACATCAGGCGCAGCACGTCGTCGTCGATGGCGCCACCGGCCAGCCGCGCCAGCTGCGCCGCTTCCGCCAGTTCGTCCGGCTGGCGCTGGCCGTCGCGCAGCCGTTCGTCGAATTCCCACGACAATTCCCCTTCCTTGCCGGCGTGCAGGGCCTGGCGCCGCAGGTGGTCGAGGGCGCGGTGCTTCGCCACCTGCATCAGCCAGGCGCCGGGACGCTCGGGCAGGCCGTCGCGCGGCCAGGATTCGAGCGCCTGCAGCACCGCATCCTGGGCCAGTTCCTCGGCCAGGCCGACGTCGCGCAGCATGCGCGCCAATGCGCCGACGATGCGCGCGGCTTCCATGCGCCAGACCGCCTCGACGGTCCGGCCGAGGTCGGGCGCGCTCACCGGCCGGCCACCTCGCGCGGCTGCCCGGGGGCGAGTCCCAGGTCGGCCAGGGTCATCACCTCGCGGATCTCGACCTCGACCTCGGGCCCGGTCGGGTAGGGCAGTCTGCGCGCCCAGGCGATCGCCGCCTGCATGGAAGCGGCGCGGATCATCCAGAAGCCGGCGATCAGTTCCTTGGCTTCGGCGAACGGTCCGTCGATGGCGCTGATACGTCCGCCTTTCAATGTGACCCGCGCCCCGCGCGCGCTCGACTTCAGGCCATCGCCGGCCAGCAGCACGCCGGCTTCGGCCTGCGCCAGGTTGAAGGCGTCCAGCGCATCGAGCTTGTGCCGGGCCGGGATGGCATCGCGCTCGCTGTCCTGGTCGGCGCGCAGCAGGATCACGTAACGCCCGGCCTCGTTGTCGCCCCCTTCGCCGCCGCCGTCCATCTCAATCTCCATCGGCGAGGCGACTTCGGTGCAGCCGCCCGGACAGCCGGTCTCGCGCAGTTCCAGCGTCACTTCGCCGGTGGCAGCGGCATCGCTCGCCGGCCACTGGCGCAGCAGTTCGATGGCGGCTTCCTTCGATGCCGCCTCGATGATGGTGAAGCCGGCCACCAGCTCCTTGCTCTGCGCGAACGGGCCATCGGTGATGCCGGCGCCGCCGGGCCCCATCCTCAGGCGCACGGCGTGGCGGCTGGGACGCAGCCCCAGCGCCAGGCCGAGCCTGCCTTCTTCGGCCAGGCGTGCGTTGAAGTGTTCCATGTCCTCGAACAGGCCGGGCACGGGCGGCAGGCCGTCCTCGGTGGCGGCGTCCGCCTTGCGGATGATCATGAACTGCATGGCCGCTCCCCTTATTTCGCCAACTGTTCGCGCATGAGCTGTTCCTGCGCGCGCAACTCGGGGGGGAATTCGGCGCCGAAATCGTCTTCGGTGAAGACCTGGCGGATCTCGATCTCGCTGTCGCCATCCTCGTGCGGATTCGGGGCGCGCTTCATCCACTCGATCGCTTCCTCCTTCGAGCTGACCTCGATCAGCCAGTAACCCGCGATCAGCTCCTTGGTCTCGGCGAAGGGACCGTCGATCACGGTGCGCTGGTCGCCGTTGAAACGTATGCGCGCGCCGCGGCTGCTGGGATGCAGGCCTTCGCCGGCCAGCATCACGCCGGCCTTGACCAGTTCTTCGTTGAACGCGCCCATGTCGGTGAGCAGTTTCACGCTCGGCATGGCGCCGGCTTCGGAGGCCTTGCTTGCCTTGACGATGACCATGAATTTCATTGCTGTTCTCCCGCGCACGGTTGCGACATCATTTGTTGCATGGCTTCCTGCATCTCGTCCGGCGACACGTCGCGCTGGTGGGTGGCGATCGCCCAGCGGTGGCCGAACGGGTCGTCGACCTGACCGTAGCGGTCGCCCCAGAACATGTCGGCCGGCGGCATTACCGGCCTGGCGCCGGCTGCCACCGCCCTGGCGAAGACAGCGTCGGCATCCTCGACGTACAGGTGGAGGACGACCGGCGTGCTCTTCAGCGCCAAGGGACCGAGCGAGCCGTGTTCGGGAAATTCGTCGGCGAGCATCAGGCACGAGCTGCCGATGCGGATTTCCGCGTGGCCGAGGCGACCATCCGGCATCGCCATGCGGCTGGTTTCGACCGCGCCGAAGGACTGCCTGTAAAAATCGATGGCGGCCGCGGCGCCGGCGCACACGAGGTGCGGCGTGACGCTGAGGAAGCCTTCGGGGATGGGGCGTACCTTTTGTTCCATGACATGTCTCCTTCAGTGGTTGTCCGGACTGCGCTTTTGGGTGCTGCTGGTACTACGACGAATGACGGTCGGGATTTCGACATCGAATCTGAAAAAATTCTCCGCAATATCTGTTGAGCCAATACGGTATGTAAATACGAGATGGATGTCGAGAAAAATGTTGCGCAATTTGCACCGTTGTGGTGCGGCTTGGGGCGGAAGATGGGACTTAAGAGTTTCTTGTCAAAAAAATCTCTTGAAAAGCTTTACCGTATCCCAATATTAGCCCGGTCTGTTTAACTGATTAACGAGGACTTAGAAATGGCTGTCGCCGAAAAAGAAACCCTTGGATTCCAAGCAGAAGTCAAACAGCTGCTGCAACTGATGATCCACTCCTTGTACTCGAACAAGGAAATTTTCCTGCGCGAACTGATTTCGAACGCGTCCGACGCCGCCGACAAGCTGCGCTTCGAAGCGATCAACAACGACGCCCTGTACGGCAACGACCACGAGCTGAAGATCCGCATCCTGTTCGACAAGGAAGCGAAAACCGTCACCATCTCCGACAACGGCATCGGCATGAGCCGCGATGAAGTCATCTCGCACCTGGGCACCATCGCCAAGTCGGGCACCAAGGAATTCTTCAGCAAGCTGTCGGGCGACCAGCAGGCCGACGCCGCGCTGATCGGCCAGTTCGGCGTGGGCTTCTATTCGGCCTTCATCGTGGCCGACCGCGTCACCGTCGAGACCCGCCGCGCCGGCGCCGAAGGCAGTGAAGGGGTGCGCTGGGAATCGACCGGCGAGGGCGACTACACCATCGAGCAGGTCGAAAAGGCCGGCCGCGGCACCGACATCATCCTGCACCTGCGCGAGGGCGAGGAAGAGCTGCTGTCGTCGTGGAAGCTGAAGTCCATCATCCGCAAGTACTCGGACCACATCTCCCTGCCGATCGTGATGAAGAAGGAAGAGTGGGACGAGGAGAAGAAGGAAACCGTCGTCAAGGACGAATTCGAGACCGTGAACCAGGCCAGCGCGCTGTGGGCACGCTCCAAGTCGGACATCACCAAGGAACAGTACGACGAGTTCTACAAGCACGTCTCGCACGACTTCCAGGAGCCGCTGGCCCATACCCACAACCGCGTCGAAGGCCGCAGCGAATACACCCAGCTGCTGTACGTGCCGAGCCACGCCCCGTTCGACCTGTGGGACCGCAACAAGCGCGGCGGGATCAAGCTCTATGTAAAACGCGTGTTCATCATGGACGACGCCGAGCAGTTGATGCCGATCTACCTGCGCTTCGTGAAGGGCGTGATCGACTCCAACGACCTGCCGCTGAACGTCTCGCGCGAGATCCTGCAGGAATCGCGCGACGTGCGCGTGATCCGCGAAGGCTCGACCAAGCGCGTGCTGGGCATGCTGGAAGAAATGGCCAACTCGGACGAGCAGGAAGGCAAGGACAAGTACACGACCTTCTGGAAGGAATTCGGCCAGGTGCTGAAGGAAGGCATCGGCGAGGACGCCACCAACAAGGACCGCATCGCCAAGCTGCTGCGCTTCGCTTCCACGCACAATGACAGCGACGAGCAGAGCGTCTCCTTCGCCGACTACGCGGCGCGCATGAAGGAAGGCCAGGACAAGATCTATTACGTCACCGCCGACAGCTACGTCGCGGCCAAGAATAGCCCGCACCTGGAAATCTTCCGCAAGAAGGGCGTCGAAGTGCTGCTGCTGAGCGACCGCGTCGACGAGTGGATGCTGTCCTTCCTGAACGAATTCGACGGCAAGGAACTGGTGTCGGTCGCCAAGGGCGGCCTGGACCTGGGCAAGCTGGAAGACGAAGCCGAGAAGAAGGAGCACGAAGAGACCGAAGGCCAGTACAAGGACCTGGTCGAGAAGATGAAGGGCGCCCTGGCCGATAAAGCCAAGGACGTGCGCGTCACCTTCCGCCTGACCGACTCGCCGGCCTGCCTGGTAGCGGACGAGCACGAACTGTCGGCCAACCTGGTGCGCATGCTGAAGGCCGCCGGCCAGAACGCGCCGGATTCGAAGCCTATCCTGGAAATCAACCCGAACCACCCGCTGGTGACGCGCCTGAAGTACGAGGATGCAGCGAGCCCGCGCTTTGCGGACTGGTCGCACATCCTGTTCGACCAGGCGATGCTGGCCGAGGGCGGCAGCCTCTCCGATCCGGCGGCGTTCGTGAAGCGCCTGAACGAGATGCTGCTGGGGACCGCGGCCAAATAACGCGAAGCCAGAAACAGGCAGTCAAATTGAAACGGCCGGTGCAGAAATGCCCGGCCGTTTTTATTGCACCGGCCGCATCATCCGCCCAGCCACGCCTGCCACCGCGCCAAGCCGTTCCCGCAGCACCCGCTGCAAGCACTCGGTCAGCGGCTGCAGGCAAATCGTCACCAGCACGATCGCCAGCGCGATGTAGAAGATGTCCAGGAAGCGCCCGCGCTGGATCGGGTACACGGCTTCCCAGGCGCCGATCACCAGGCCGTGCGACAGGTAGAGCGTGAAGGTGTGGGCCGACAAACGCCGGATCGCCGGCGCCGCCCGCTGGAGCAGGCCGAAGCGGGCGTGGCGCGCGCCGGCGAAGTTCAGCAGCACCATCACGCACACCGCATAGTCGGCCAGCACGCGGTCGGCGCTGCCCATGCGGATGAAGGGGAAGGGCCAGGCGCCGTTGGCGACATGGCGCAGCGCAGGTTCGGGATCGAACCAGCCCCAGAGCGCGATGGCGCCCAGGCTCGCGGCCCACAGCGCGCGCGCCGCGCCGGCGCGCAGGGTGCTGCGCTGCTGCCAGCGGTACAGGGCGGCGCCACTCAGCCACACCGGCAGCAGCAGCCACAGGCGCGGGCCGACCAGCGCCAGCACCGCGGCCAGCACCAGCACGCGGCGCCGGCCCTTCAGGTACCAGGCCGAGCCGAACAGCACGTAATACCAGGCTTCGTAGTCGAGCGACCAGTAGGGCAGCAGCCAGGGCGGGCGCTCGGAAAAGCTCCAGATGTCGCCCAGGAACAGCATGTGGAAGGGGATGTAGGCCCAGGGCTTGGCCAGTTCGTAGTCGTAGTCGATCGGCGTCAGCGAGCGTGCGCCCAGCAGGCCGACCAGCACGAAGGCCAGCAGCAGCACCGGCAGCACCACCGAATACAGCCGTGCGCAGCGCGCCAGCGCGTAGTCGGCCAGCGTGTGGTTCTTGGTTTCGGCGCTGTAGGCGATGACGAAGCCGGACAGCACGAAGAAGGCGATCACCGCCTCGCGCCCGAAGTCCGGCATGGCGGCGATCTGGCGCGCGTTGAGGATGTTGAAGTAGCTGAAATGGGCGATTACCACCGCCACCGCGGCGCAGAAGCGCACCGCGTCCAAGTAGAGCGAAAACGGTTTGTCGAGCAGGGGCGCCGGGCGCATGGCTGGGGCGCTCAAGGGTTCAGGTCCTGGCAGAATTCCTCGAGCAGGCGTTCGCCCTCGGGCCAGGCGCCGTAGCCGCTGTCGGCGTTGACGTGGCCGGCGTCGCCGATCTCGACCAGCCGGCTGCCCCAGGCGCCGGCGAAGGCCTTGAAGCGGTCCGGCGTCACGTACGGGTCATTGGTGCTGGCCACGACCAGCGAGGGAAAGGGCAGCGGCGCCATCGGGACCGGGGCGAAGCCGTTGGCGCCGATCGGGTAGGACGGCGCTTCGGTGTCGCTCGGCGCCACCAGGAAGGCGCCGGCCACCTTCAGGGGCGAGCCTGAGCACGCCCACTGGTTCACCAGCATGCAGCCCAGGCTGTGCGCCACCAGGATCGGACGGCCGTCGCAGGCGGCGATGGCGGCGTCCAGTTCGGCCACCCATTCGTCGCGCCCGGGATCGTTCCAGTCGCGGTGCGCCACGCGCGCCCATTTGGAATACTTGCGCTCCCAGTGCGTCTGCCAGTGGTCCGGGCCCGAGTTCCACAGGCCGGACAGGATAAGGATATCGCACTTCATGGAGCCCCCGCTTGGTGATCGGCATCGTCGATGCTTGCCATTATGGCACGTGGCATGGGTGCTGTCGCGTCGGATATGAGGCCATCGGCAGGTGCGTCGCGGCCGCTCACAGCCGGGTGCGCAGCGCGAACAGTTCCGGGAACAGCACCACGTCCAGCATCTTGCGCAGGTAGCTGACGCCGGCGGTGCCGCCGGTCCCGGTCTTGAAGCCGATGATGCGCTCCACCGTCGACACGTGGCGGAAGCGCCAGAAGCGGAAGGCGGTCTCCAGGTCGACCAGCTTTTCGGCCAGTTCGTACAGCGCCCAGTGGTGTTCGGGGTCGCGGTAGACCTCGAGCCAGGCCGCCATCACCGAGTCGTCGTGGCTGGTCGGCCGGGTCGGGTCAGAGGCCAGGCGTTCGGGTGCGATCGACAGGCTTGATCGCGCCAGAAGCAGCACCGCTTCGTCGTAGATCGAGGGCGCGTGCAGTTCGCGTTCCAGCAGCGCATGGTGTTCCGGGGCCACCTGGTGCACGGCCAGCATGGTGGCGTTCTTGTTCCCGAGGATGAATTCGAGTTGGCGGTACTGGAAGGACTGGAAGCCGGACGAGGCGCCCAGGTAGGGCCGGATGGCGCTGTATTCGGGCGGGGTCATGGTGGCCAGCACGTCCCAGGCGTGCACCAGCTGGTCCATGATGCGCGCCACCCGCGCCAGCATCTTGAAGGCCGGCGCCAGGTCGCCGCCGCGGATGTGGGTGCGCACCGCCTGCAGTTCGTGCAGCATCAGCTTGATCCACAGCTCGCTGGTCTGGTGCTGGATGATGAACAGCATTTCGTTGTGGTCCGGCGACAGCGGGTGCTGGGCCGACAGGATGCGGTCCAGGCCCAGGTAGTCGCCGTAGCTCATGGTCTGGCTGAAGTCCATGCGGGCGCCGTGCCACTCGGCAGCCTTGCCCGCCTCGGGTTTGCTCATCGCCGTCTCCTCAGGTCACCGCGCTGCGCGCGGCGTGGATGTCGTAGCGCTCGCCGTCGAGGATGTCGCGCAGGATCTCGACCGCATCCCAGACGTCGGCGTAGCTTGTATACAGCGGGGTGAAGCCGAAGCGCATGATCTCGGGCTCGCGGTAGTCGCCGATCACGCCGCGCTCGATCAGCGCCGCCATCACCGCATAGCCGTGCGGATGGGTGAAGCTGACGTGGCTGCCGCGGCGGGCATGCTCGCGCGGCGTGACCAGGCCGAGCGGATGGCGCGCGCAGCGGCTTTCCACCAGCGCGATGAACAGATCGGTCAGCGCCAGCGACTTGGCGCGCAGCGCCGCCATGTCGGTCTGTTCGAAGACTTCGAGGCCGCACTCGACCAGCGCCAGCGACACCACCGGCTGGGTGCCGCACAGGGCGCGCCCGATGCCGTCGGCGGCGGTGAAGCCGTGCGACATCGCGAACGGCGCCGCGTGGCTCCACCAGCCGGTGAGCGGGTGGCTGAACGCGGCCTGGTGCTTTTCCGGCACCCAGATGAAGGCCGGGGAGCCCGGGCCGCCGTTCAGGTATTTATAGGTGCAGCCGACCGCGAAGTCGGCGCCGCCGTCCCCATCGCTGCCGTGACCATGTCCGTGAAGGTCGAGCGGCACCGCGCCGGCCGAGTGGGCCAGGTCCCATAGCGCCAGCGCACCGGCGGCATGGGCGTGGGCGTTCAGCGCCGCCATGTCGTGCTGGCGGCCGGTGCGGTAGTGCACGTGGGTCAGCATCAAGACGGCGCAGTCGGCGTCGACCGCCGCTTCGATCTCATCCGGACTGTCGACCAGGCGCAGCGCATAGCCGCGGTCGAGCCAGCGCGCCAGGCCGTCCGCCATATAGATATCGGTCGGGAAGTTGGAGCGCTCGGTGACGATGATCCTGCGGCGCGGATCGCGCTGTTGCTGGATCGCCAGCGCCGCGGCCAGCGCCTTGAACAGGTTCAATGAAGTGGTGTCGGTGACGACCACCTCGCCCTGGCGCGCGCCGATGATCGGCGCCAGGCGGTCGCCGAGGCGTTTGGGCATGTCGAACCAGCCGGCGCTGTTCCAGCTGCGGATCAGGTCATGGCCCCATTCCTGCGTCACCACCTGCTGGACGCGCGCTTGGCTCGCGCGCGGACGGGCGCCGAGCGAATTCCCGTCCAGGTAGATGACGCCGCCGGGCAGGTCGAACTGTTGGCGCAGCGGCGCCAGCGGGTCCGCGGCATCCAGTGCCAGGCAGGCGGCGCGCGTGTCGGGAATCGAAGTATGGAATGCGAGGTTCTGCAACGCGGTCATGCGGTTTCCTTGTGGGGCAGGGCGCGCAGGATGGCGCGCACCGGGCTGGCATCCATGCCGGCCAGTTTCAGGGGCAGGGCGATCAGTTCGTAGTCGCCGGGCGGCACCGCGTCCAGCACCACGCCTTCGAGGATGGCCATGCCGTGGCGCCGTACCGCATGGTGGGCGTCGAGCGTCCTGGAGTCCTGCGGGTCGAGCGACGCGGCGTCGGTGCCGACCAGCAGCACGCCGTGCGCCGCCATCAGGGCGATGGTGTCAGGCGCGATGGCGGGAAAGGCCGGGTCCCAGGCCTGCTGCGGCGCGCTGGCATAGGTGCGCAGCAGCACGCGCGGCGGTACGCCATCCAGGTGGGCTTCGACGTCATGCGGCCGCACCACGCCGGCGCCGATGCAGTGGATCACCCGGCACGGACCGAGGTAGGGCGCCAGGCCGACCGCGTCGATCGCCGCACCGGCGGGATCGTAGTGCGACGGCGCGTCGGTATGGGCGCCGAGATGGGTGGTCATCGTCATGCGGCTGACGTGGACCGGGCAGCCATCCTTGATTTCCCAGGTGGGGCCGGCCACGAACGGGGTGTCGCCGGGCCAGACCGGGATGGCAGCCGAGATCGTCGGGCTGATGTCCCATAATTGTGGAGCATGCATGGTGCGCCTTTGTGATGTATGCGTTGGGATGCGGACAAGCGCGCAGTGTAGCAAGCAACGTCACGCCCGCGCCATCGGCATCGGCGCTGTGGTATGTTTTTGTCAACGGAAAAATTTTCGAAAATTTTTCACGAAAACCCTAAAGTTCTTGCACGGGCGTCCGATAACTCAACCAGATGTCCGGAATTGGGTCCAAAAAAATTTTGTCGAACACCCTAAAGTTCGGTGAAAGCGGGCCGATAAGGTGATCAGGAAGACATGCCGGTGTCGCAAAAATATTTGCAAACAACCCTAAAGTTTTCTAAAAGGTTGACGTTAAACAACAAAAGATGCCTTGCAAGAAGGCTTCGGCGGTAACGGAAACAGCTGTTTGCCGCACACATTCTCCGCCCCGTTTTCATAGGGGCGCGACTACTATTCCGATGGGTTTGTAAGACAAACTCCTACGGATTCTATCGTCTTTTCCGGACGTAAAATACAGGCTCGCTCTGATAGTAAAAAAGTTTCCTCAGGGTCAGAATGTATCTCAAGGGCAATACACAGCGCCCATAAAGATACGACCACAGGGAGAGATGACATGACTGCGAACGACATGATGGCGGAAATTCGCGATGCGAACCTGAGCTACCTGATGCTGGCTCAACAAATGATTCGCGCCGATAAAGTCACCGCGATCTTCCGTCTTGGCATCTCGGCCGACATTGCCGACCTGATCGAGGGCATGAGCAATGCCCAGATCCTGAAACTGGCCGGCGGCAACATGATGCTGGCCCGCTTCCGCTTCGACGATGCCGCCATCCTGGGCATGCTCACCAGCCACAGCAAGGACCGCGCCCTGGCGCAGTCGCACGCCGCCATCCTGATGGCCGGCCAGCCCGCCGAAGAAATCGCCTAGGGCCGGAGCCCGAATTTGTTTTTCTGGGCTCTGACCCGGAATGTTGTGTTGCCAATGTCGGAGTCGGCTCCGACCCGGCGTGTCGAGTTATCGGATTCGAAGTCGATCTTCTTGTGCTCTGACCCCGAATTTTCGAGAGTGGCAGGACATCGGTAAGTGTCAGAAATTGGCGGGAGTGTAAGCATGAGCAAAAAAAGCGTCGTTTCGGAAGCCCAGGAAATCCAGCTGGCCATCGAACTGATCCAGCTGGGTGCGCGCCTGCAGCTGCTCGAAAGCGAAGTCTCGCTGTCGCGCGAGCGCCTGATCAAGCTGTACAAGGAACTGAAGGGCGTGTCGCCGCCGAAGGGCATGCTGCCGTTCTCCACCGACTGGTTCCTGACCTGGCAGCCGAACATCCACTCTTCGCTGTACATCAATATCTACCAGTTCCTGGTCGAGAACGCCGGCGCCACCGGCATCCAGGCCGTCATGAAAGCCTACCAGCTGTACCTGGAACAGATGCCGCCGGAACCGGGTGAAGAGCCGCTGCTGTCGTTGACCCGCGCCTGGACCCTGGTGCGTTTCTTCCAGGGCAATATGCTGATGCTGGCGCCGTGCTCGAAGTGCCGCGGCAAGTTCGTGGTCAACCCGCTCGACCTGAACGACGATTACAATTGCGGCCTGTGCAACATGCCTTCGCGCGCCGGCAAGACCCGCAAGGCCAGGGACGCCGCCGCGCTGGCCGCCAGCTGATCCGGCGCCGTCGCGTGGTCCAGCCATCCCGTCTCTTCTTCCCTCTTTCCCTCTCCCAGCGGGGCAGGCCATGAACGCGCCTGCCCCGCGCCGTGCCTGGCAGGCGCCGGCGCTACGCGCGCTGCTGCTGCAATGCCTGGCCTTTCCGCTGACGCTGGCCACGGTCTGGCTGCTGGCGCGCGCCGGGCTGCAGCCGTCCTACGCCGCTGTCGCGCTCATCCAGGGTGGGTGGGCCGCGCTGCTGTCCTGGCGCGCCGGGCTGGCGGTCTGGTGGCGCGCGATCCAGTTCCTGTTTCCGTCGAGCCTGCTGCTGGGGCAGACCCTGGCCCAGGGGCTGGCACTGCCGCCCGGCGTATTCCTGGCGGTGTTCGTGGTGCTGCTGTTCGTATACTGGTCGACTTTCCGCACCCAGGTGCCGTACTACCCGTCCGGGCGCGGCGTGTGGGACCAGGTGGCCGGCCTGCTGCCGCAGGACCGCGCCGCCAAGGCGATCGACATCGGCAGCGGCCTGGGCGGCCTGGTGCTGGAACTGGCGCGGCGCCGGCCCGACTGCGACCTATTCGGCATCGAACTGGCGCCGCTGCCCTGGCTGGCCAGCCACCTGCGCGCCCGGGTCACCGGCAGCCGCGCGCGCTTCCTGCTCGGCGATTACGAAAAACTGGATTTTGGCCAGTACGACCTGGTCTTTGCCTACCTGTCCCCGGCCGCGATGGGCGCGCTGTGGCGCAAGGCCAGGGCCGAAATGAAACCGGGCAGTGTACTTGTTAGTTACGAATTCGTCATTGACGGTATTGAACCAGATCGTCGCTTTGTAACTACTGATAGCAAGAAAATTCTCTTTGTTTGGCACTTTTGAGCCACATCAACCCAGTTTTGCTTGCCCCTTGGCCATTCTCAAGCTAATCTAGTTCCCTACGTAAATATTTCCATATGGATTTATTTATACAAGTCAAAACTTGGACGCGATGGTGTCCGGATTTCACGCTTCGGGAGTCCCGTGTTTGTCATTATTGGTTACATCGTAGTTTGCGCGGCCGTGTTCGGCGGTTATGCCGCGACCGGCGCCCACCTCGCCGTGTTGTGGCAGCCGCTCGAGCTGGTCATGATCTTTGGCGCCGCGATCGGCGCTTTCTTCGTCGGTAACACCCCGAAGGCCCTGAAGGCGACCCTGAAGGCGCTGCCGACCGTGCTCAAGGGTTCGAAGTACACGCGCGACATGTACATGGAACTCATGTCGCTGATGTTCGACGTGCTGTCCAAGGTGCGCAAGGAAGGCTTGATGTCGATCGAAGGCGATATCGAAAGCCCGGAACAGAGCCCGGTGTTCTCGAAATACCCGGCGGTGCTGGCCGACCATCACATCGTCGAATTCATCACCGATTACCTGCGCCTGATGGTTTCCGGCAACATGGACGCCTTCCAGATCGAAAACCTCATGGACAACGAGATCGAGACCCACCATCATGAGGGAGCGGTCCCGGCCCAATGCATCGCCAAGCTGGGCGACGGCCTGCCGGCGTTCGGCATCGTCGCCGCGGTGATGGGCGTGGTGCACACCATGGAATCGGTGGGCATGCCGCCGGCCGAGCTGGGCATCCTGATCGCCCACGCGCTGGTCGGCACCTTCCTCGGCATCCTGCTGGCCTACGGCTTCGTCGGTCCGCTGGCCAGCCTGCTGGAACAGAAACTGGAGGAATCGACCAAGATGTTCCAGACGGTGAAAGTGACCCTGCTGGCCAGCCTGAACGGCTACGCCCCGGCGCTCGCCGTGGAATTCGGCCGCAAGGTGCTGTACTCGACCGAGCGCCCGACCTTCGCCGAGCTCGAAGACCACATCAAGAAAGCCAAGAGCAAGTAAATGCCGACTGCCACCGCAACCGTGACGGAGTGCCACCATGGCTGACGAAGGCCAGCGCCCGATCATCGTCAAGCGCATCAAGAAGGGCGGCCATGGCCACCATGGCGGCGCCTGGAAGATCGCCTACGCCGACTTCGTGACCGCGATGATGGCCTTCTTCCTGCTCATGTGGCTGCTCGGCTCGACCACCAAGGGCGACATGGAAGGCATCGCCAGCTTCTTCAAGACGCCGCTGAAGGTGGCCATGCAGGGCGGATCGGGCAGCGGCGACAGCTCGTCGATCCTGCAGGGCGGCGGCCAGGACCTGACGCGCCGCAACGGCCAGGTCAAGAAGGGCGACACCCCGGCCGACAAGAAGACCTACGACCTGAAGGCCGCGCGCGCGGCGGTCGAGCATGCCGACGCCGAGCGCCTGCAGAAGCTCAAGGAGCGCATCCAGTCGACCATCGAGGCCAACCCGGTGCTGCAGAAGTACAAGAACCAGCTGCTGCTGGACGTCACCAGCGAAGGCTTGCGCATCCAGATCGTCGACGAGAAGAACCGCCCGATGTTCGAATCGGCCAAGGCCGAGCTGCAGCCCTACACGCGCGACATCCTGGACGTGCTGGCGCTGGTGCTGAACGACGTGCCGAACAAATTGAGCCTGTCCGGCCACACCGACTCGACGCCGTACATGACCGCGAGCGGCTACAGCAACTGGGAACTGTCGGCGGACCGCGCCAACGCCTCGCGCCGCGAACTGGTGCGCGGCGGCCTGGCCGACGACAAGATGCTGCGCGTGGTGGGCCTGGCGGCGGCCAATCACCTGGACCGCAAGGACCCGTTCAACCCGATCAACCGGCGCATCAGCATCCTGGTGATGAACAAGCGCACGGAAGAAGCGGTGATGCGCGACGGCGCCGCGCTCGAGGTGTCGGGCGAGAATCCGGATGCGGCGGTGCAGGCGGTGGCGGCGGCGACCGGCGGCGGCATCGCCGCACCGGAGCAGGCCGAAGCGGCGGCGAAGAAGTAGCATGGCGTGACGTTCAGGAGGACGGTATGACAAGAAAAAAGATACTCGGATCGCACGTCAAGCGCCTGCTGTCGGGCGTATCCGCGCATGGCCGGCGCCACCTGACCGAAGTCGAGACCGACCTGGTGCAGACCAATTTGCTGCTCGAGGAAGCCATCACCAAGCTGACCGCCAGCTTCATGGCGATCCACCAGACGGTCGAGGCGCGCCAGGAAGTGATCGACCGCCTGCTGGCCGGCGCGGCGCCGGGTGAACAGGAACGCGTGCAGCTGGCCGGCATGTCGGGCGAGATCGGCGCGCACGTGAACAGCGCGGTCACCAGCCTGCAGTTCCAGGACATGACCAGCCAGCTGCTCGACCGCACGCTGCGCCGCGTGAGCGGGCTGCGCGAATTCCTGGCCACGCTGGGCGAGCATGGCGCCGACATGGGGCCCGAGAGCGGCAGCGAGGAAATCGTCGAGCGCCTTGGCAAGGTCAGCACGGCGCTGGCGGTGCAGTCGATCGAGTTGCGCAGTGTGCTGCGCAGGTCGGTGGACCAGCGGCATCTCGAGAGTGGTGATGTCGAATTGTTTTAGTTTATGGGGTCAGAGCCCGGTTTTCACGGGTGGGCTCTGACCCCGTCTGAATAAATGCTTTGGGGTCGGAGCCCGGTTTTCACGGGTGGGCTCTGACCCCGTCTGAATAAATGCTTTGGGGTCGGAGCCCGGTCTTCACGGATGGTCTCTGACCCCGTCTGATCAAATGAAAACCGGGCGCTGTCCCTGGCTGAAAACCGGGGTCAGAGCCCTTGAAAAGAAAAACCGGGCTCTGACCCTCCCTTGGGAGCAAACAAATGGCAAAGACAATTCTCGCGGTCGACGATTCCAGCTCGCTGCGCCAGATGGTGGCGTTCAGCCTGAAGGCCGCCGGTTACCAGGTGGTGGAAGCGGTCGATGGACAGGATGGCCTGGACAAGGCCAGGCAGCAGACCGTCGACCTGGTGCTGACCGACCAGAACATGCCAAAGATGGACGGCCTGACCCTGATCAAGTCGCTGCGCGGCCTGCCGACCTATCAGAAGGTGCCGATCCTGATGCTGACCACCGAATCGTCGGACGAGATGAAATCGAAGGGCCGCGCCGCCGGCGCCAACGGCTGGCTGGTCAAGCCGTTCGACCCGCAGCGCCTCATCGAAGTCGTCAAGAAAGTCATCGGCTAAGAGACCACAAGAGACCACAAACAGCAGCGGACAATCACGATGACCATCGACATCAGCCAGTTCTACCAGGTCTTTTTCGACGAGGCCGAAGAGCTCCTCGCCGAGAAGGAGCGCTTGCTGCTGGCCGTCGATATCGCCGCCCCGGACCCGGAAGACCTGAACGCGATCTTCCGCACCGCCCACTCGGTCAAGGGCGGCGCCTCGACCTTCGGCCTGAACGACATGAGCGAAGTGACCCACGTGCTGGAGTCGCTGCTGGACCGCATCCGCAAGGGCGAGATGGCGCTCACCGCGCAGCACGTGGACGCCTTCCTGGCCGCCAAGGACATCCTCAAGATGCAGCTCGACGGCCACCGCAACGGTACCGGCGTCGACCAGGACGCGGTCGCCAACGTGCGCATGATGCTGCACGACCTGTCCGAAGGCGGGGTGCCGGCGCACCACGCGACCGTGCCCTCGTTCCTGCACGCCGAGCCGAAGGAACAGGTGCGCGAAGGCGCGCACCGCTACAAGATCGAACTGCCGGACCTGCCGCAGCGCGACGTGAATGCGCTGGTGGACGAGCTCGGCCTGCTGGGCCGGGTCTCGCTGGTGCCGCTGGCCGGCGGGCGCAGCGCGCTGATCATCATGACGCACGAGAGCCTGGACGACATCGTCGCGATCTGCTCGTTCGTGCTCGACCCCAGCGACCTGAGGATCTTCGAGGCGCCGCCGCTGACGCCTGAACAGCGCGCGATCGAAGCGGCGGAACGGGCCCGCATCGAGGACGAGCAGGGCTACGGTTTCTTCGACCCGGCCGAGCCGGACGAGAGCGCAACAGCCGTTCGCGGCCATACCGAACTGTCCGACGACGAGCGCGGCTACGGTTTCTTCCAGCCGATCGAGGAGATCCGGCGCGACGCCGGCATCGCGGCCGAGCCGCAGCCGCAACTGCAGGCGCAAGCGCAGGCGTCCGCGCACGTGCCGGCGCAGGATCCGCTCGAAGCCGCCGCCGAGAAGCGCGCCGCCAAGAAGGCCGCCGATGCCGCCCACGCGCACGCCGAATCGAGCTCGATCCGGGTCTCGATCGAAAAGGTCGACCAGCTGATCAACCTGGTCGGCGAACTGGTGATCACCCAGGCCATGATCGAGCAGCGCAGCAGCGGCCTGGACCCGATGCTGCACCAGCGCCTGCTGCAGTCGGTGTCGCAGCTGACCCGCAACACGCGCGATTTGCAGGAAGCGGTGATGTCGATCCGCATGATGCCGATGGACTTCGTGTTCTCGCGCTTCCCGCGCATGGTGCGCGACCTGGCCGGTAAGCTCGGCAAGAAGGTCGACTTCATCACCAACGGCGCCGCCACGGAACTGGACAAGGGCCTGATCGAGCGCATCGTCGACCCGCTGACCCACCTGGTAAGGAACAGCATCGACCACGGCATCGAGATGCCGGCCGCGCGCGTGGCCGCCGGCAAGTCGGAAGCGGGGCGCCTGTTCCTGTCGGCGGCGCACCAGGGCGGCAACATCGTGATCGAAGTGGCCGACGACGGCGCCGGCCTGAACCGAGAAAAGATCCTGGCAAAGGCCGCCGCGAACGGGCTGCCCGTGCTTGATACCATGAGCGATGCCGAGGTCTGGCAGCTGATCTTCGCGCCCGGCTTCTCGACCGCGGAGATCGTCACCGACGTCTCCGGGCGCGGCGTCGGCATGGATGTCGTCAAGCGCAACATCACGGCGCTGGGCGGCAGCATCGACATCCGCTCGGCGCGCGGCTTCGGCACCACGATCCTGATCTCGCTGCCGCTGACGCTGGCGATCCTGGACGGCATGTCGATCCGCTGCGGCGAGGAGATCTACATCCTGCCGCTCGGCTTCGTGGTCGAGTCGCTGCAGCCGGCCCGCGCCGACGTCAAGGAGATCGCCGGCCAGGGCCGCGTGGTCAAGGTGCGCGGCGAATACCTGCCGCTGATCCCGCTGCACCAAATGTTCGGCATCGAACCGCACTTTACCGATCCTGCCGACGGCATCCTGGTGATCCTCGAGACCGAGGGCCGCAAGGCCGCGCTGTTCATCGACGAACTGGTCGGCCAGCAGCAGGTCGTGGTCAAGAACCTCGAATCGAATTACCGCAAGGTGACCGGGATCTCCGGCGCCACCATCCTCGGCGATGGCGGCGTGGCCCTGATCCTGGACGTCGCCGCGCTGCTGCGTTCGTCGCGCCAGCTGGCCGATGCTTCGGTCGCACTTTAATCTTTCATCGACAACCCCAACTCCAACCATTCACTGGAACCCGACCATGTCCACCCAACCGACTACCAAGATCGACGCCCACGAGGGCAGCGGCAGCGAATACCTGGCGTTTACCCTCGGCTCCGAGGAATACGGCATCGACATCCTGAAGGTGCAGGAAATCCGCGGCTACGAAGCCGTGACCCGCATCGCCAACGCGCCCGAATTCATCAAGGGCGTGATCAACCTGCGCGGCATCATCATCCCGGTGGTCGACATGCGCATCAAGTTCAAGCTCGGCACCCCGACCTACGACCAGTTCACGGTCGTGATCATCCTGAACATCGGCGGGCGCATCATGGGCATGGTGGTCGACAGCGTGTCGGACGTCACCACCCTGACCCCGGACCAGATCAAGCCGGCCCCGGAAATGGGCAGCGCCTTCAATTCCGAGTACCTGATGGGCCTGGGCACGATCGACGAGCGCATGCTGATCCTGATCGACATCGACCGCCTGATGTCGTCCGGCGAAATGGGCCTGATCGACAGGATGGCCGCATAAGGTCCTTATGAAAGCACAGCTCACCAGCAAGCAGGAAACCGGCAAGGAGTTCGAGTTCACGCGCCACGACTTCGAGCGCGTGCGCGGCCTGATCCACCAGCGCGCCGGCATTTCCCTGGCCGACAGCAAGCAGGAAATGGTCTACAGCCGGCTGGCGCGCCGCCTGCGCGCGACCGGCATCGGCTCGTTCGTCAAGTACCTCGACGAACTGGAAGGCGGCCGCATGGCCCACGAGTGGGAGTCGTTCACCAACGCCCTCACCACCAACCTGACCTCGTTCTTCCGCGAAGCCCACCATTTCCCGCTGCTGCACGAGCACGTCCTCAAGGTGCGCCGCGGCGGCGCCGGAACGGCGGGCGCGCCGCTCACCGTGTGGTGCTCGGCCAGCTCGACCGGCGAGGAGCCGTATTCGATCGCGATGACGCTGTGCGAAGCCTTCAATACGCTCACGCCGCCGGTGCAGATCATCGCCACCGACATCGACACCAACGTGCTGGCCACCGCCAGCGCCGGCGTGTATCCGATGGAGCGCGTCGACAAGCTCGAGCCGGAGCGCCTGCGCCGCTTCTTCCTGAAAGGGAAGGGCGCCCAGGAGGGCATGGTGCGCATCCGTCCCGAACTGCGCAACCTGGTCACCTTCCGCCAGCTGAACCTGCTGGCCGACGGCTGGGACCTGCGCGGGCCGTTCGATGCGATTTTCTGCCGCAACGTGATGATCTATTTCGACAAGCCGACCCAGCGCAAGATCCTGTCGCGCTTCGTGCCGCTGATGAAGCCGGACGCCCTGCTGTTCGCCGGGCATTCGGAGAATTTCCTGTACGTGTCCGACGCGCTGCGCCTGCGCGGCAAGACGGTGTACGAGCTGGACTGAACGGCGGAACCCGATCATGGATACCAACAGCCATTTCGCCACCAACGTCTATTACGACCGCACCTTCGATTGCGAAGCCGCCAAGATACTGCCCGGCGAGTATTACTATACCGGCAAGGACATGCTGATCGTGACGGTGCTCGGCTCGTGCGTCTCGGCCTGCATCCGCGACCGCGTCCGCAACATCGGCGGGATGAACCACTTCATGCTGCCGGACGGCGGCGGCGACGGCGGCAGCCCGGTCTCGGCCTCGATGCGCTACGGTACCTATGCGATGGAAGTGCTGATCAATGATTTGCTGAAGGCCGGCGCCCGGCGGGAAAACCTGGAAGCCAAGGTGTTCGGCGGAGGCGCCGTGCTGCGCGGCTTCTCGGCCATGAACGTGGGCGAACGCAACGCCGCTTTCGTGACGCGCTTCCTGAAGACCGAGCGCATCCCGGTGCTGGCCGAAGACTTGAACGACATCTACCCGCGCAAGGTGTATTTCTTCCCGCGCACCGGCAAGGTGCTCGTCAAAAAACTGATGCAGACCCACAACGATACGCTGGCCAAGCGCGAACTCGACTATGCCAGCCGGCTCAAGGTCGCGCCCGTGGGCGGCGCCATCGATTTGTTCTGACGCGAAAGGCCCGGATGATGACTGACCATGCGATGAACAAGATCAAAGTCGCGATCGTGGACGATTCCGCCCTGATCCGCAGCGTGATGACGGAAATCGTCAACGCGCAGCCGGACATGGAAGTCGTCGGCGTCGCTCCCGATCCGCTCGTTGCCCGCGAACTGATCAAGCGCGTCAATCCCGACGTGCTGACGCTGGACGTCGAGATGCCCAAGATGGATGGCCTCGACTTCCTGGAAAAACTGATGCGTCTGCGTCCGATGCCGGTGGTGATGGTGTCCTCGCTGACCGAGCGCAATTCCGAAATCACCATGCGCGCGCTGGAACTGGGCGCGGTCGACTTCGTCACCAAGCCGAAGCTCTCGATCCAGACCGGCATGCGCGACTACGCCGAACTCATCGCCGACAAGATCCGCGCCGCATCGCGCGCGCGCATCAAGCCGCGCACCCTGCACGCGCCGGCGCCGGCGGCCCAACTACCTCAACTACGCAGTCCCTTGACCTCTTCTGAAAAGCTGATCATCATCGGCGCATCGACCGGCGGCACCGAAGCGATCCGCGAATTCCTGATGCAGATGCCGTCCGATTGCCCGGGCATCCTGATCGCCCAGCACATGCCGGAAGGCTTCACCACCTCGTTCGCGCGCCGCCTCGATTCGCTGTGCCGCATCAGCGTCACCGAATCCCAGGGCAACGAACGCGTTCTGCCGGGCCATGCCTACATCGCCCCCGGCCATTCGCACCTGCTCCTGACCCGTTCCGGCGCCAACTACATGACGAAAATCGAGCAGACCGACCCGGTCAACCGCCATCGCCCGTCGGTGGACGTGCTGTTCCGTTCCGCGGCCCAGGCCGCCGGCAAGAACGCGGTCGGGGTGATCCTGACCGGCATGGGCAAGGACGGCGCCCAGGGCATGCTCGAGATGAAGCACGCGGGTGCGTACAACTTTGCCCAGGATGAGGCATCATGTGTCGTATTCGGCATGCCGCGCGAAGCGATCGCCATCGGCGCCGCCCACGAGGTGGCGGCCTTGCCGGCCTTGCCGGGCCTGGTGCTTGGCCATCTGGCAACGCACGGCGGCAGGGCGTTGCGCGTTTGATCCGCAGCGGGGCGTTTCACCCCGGTTTTATCGCCGTAGGGCAACAAAAATGCTATGCTAAGGCATTGTTTCGCAGTGCCGAAATCCACCCAATACAGTAGAGAGAATCACGGAGTAACTTATGGCTGATCCTAAGATGCGTTTTTTGGTTGTTGACGATTTCTCGACGATGCGTCGCATCGTGAAGAATCTGTTGAAGGAACTGGGTTACGCCAATGTCGACGAGGCCGAAGACGGTGTCCAGGCGCTGGCCAAGCTGCGCAGCGAACAGTTCGACTTCGTGGTGTCGGACTGGAACATGCCGAACATGGACGGTCTCACCATGCTGCAGAACATCCGCGCCGACGCCGCGCTGGCCAAGCTGCCGGTGCTGATGGTGACCGCCGAAGCCAAGAAGGAAAACATCATCGCGGCCGCACAGGCGGGCGCCAATGGCTACGTCGTCAAGCCGTTCACCGCGGCCACGCTGGACGAAAAGCTGAACAAGATCTTCGAAAAGATGGAAAAGGCCTGACATGACCGAGCACATCGGTGACGCCGGCGCGCACGATGAGGTGCTGAGCCGGATCGGGCACATGACCCGCGCGCTGCACGAAAGCCTGCGCGGTCTCGGCCTCGACAAGCTGATCGAAAAAGCCGCCAGCGACATCCCCGATGCGCGCGACCGTCTCGACTACGTGGCGCGCCTGTCGGAAGATGCGGCCAAGCGCGTGCTGGACGCCACCGATGCCGCCAATCCGCTGCAGGACGGGATCGGCGCCTCGGCGGCCGACCTGTCCGGCGCCTGGAAGGCCCTGCTGGCAGCAAAGCCGGCGGGCGAGGGCGCGCTTGAGTGGCGTGCGCTGGCCGAACGCACCATCGCGGACCTGGACGCCTCGCGCGGCGCGGTCGACGCCACCAAGGGCCACCTGATGGATATCATGATGGCCCAGGATTTCCAGGACCTGACCGGGCAGGTGATCAAGCGCATCACCGGCATCGCCCAGGACCTGGAAAAGCAGCTGGTGCAGGTGCTGGTCGACTTCGCGCCCGAGGAAATCAAGCGCGACCTGGACAATGGCCTGCTGAACGGCCCGCAGATCAAGCCGCAAGGCAACAGCGAGGTCGTCGCCGACCAGGGCCAGGTCGACGACCTGCTCGACAGCCTGGGCTTCTGAGCCCGCGCTTCCAAGCCCGCTTTCCGGTGCCATCCGATGCCGCCCAACCCCAGCGGCATTCCCGAGTTTCACCTGTTTCACCGGCGCTAGAATAAAAAATGCATCACACCAACTTCATCGTCCGTGAACCCCTGCTCGACCCCCGGCAGCGCGTCATCGGATACGAGCTCTGCTGGCAGCAGCAATGCGGCGACGCCGCCGCCGACGCCGACCTGGAAGCGCTGGTGGCCTTCGTCGCCGGCCAGCTGGTCGACGACGAGCAGGGCTGGCTGTTGCGCGACAAGGTGCTGTTCCTGGACGCCGTCCCGGCCATGCTGTCGCTCGACGCCCTGCACGCGCTGCCGCCCGAGCGCACCGTGCTGTCGGTGCGCGTGCGCGACCTGGCCAATCCCGACATCCGCGCCGCCGTGCAGGGCCTGCGCGCGGGCGGCGTCGGTATCTCGATCCGCGGCGCCAACCTCGATTTGCTCGGCCGTAACCTGTCGCCGCTGGCCACCTATGCCGAAGTGCGCTTCGCCGGCGTCGACGTCGCGGCCCAGGCCCGCACCTACGCCGCCGCCAAGCAATCGGCGCTGCGCCTGGTCGGGCGCCCGGTCTCGACCTGGCAGGACTTCGACGCCTGCGCCGCGCTCGGCCTCGACGCCATCGTCGGCAAGCTGCACCTGACCCCGCGCCCCGGCAATCCGGTCAAGGGCATGAACCCGGCCCAGGCCATCATCCTGCAACTGATGCAGATGGTGCAGAACAACGAGGACGTGCCGAAGATCGAAGCCGTGCTCAAGCGCGACCCGGCGCTGATCTATAAACTGCTGCGCTTCATCAATTCCGCCGGCTTCGGCGCCGGCCGCGAGGTCCAGTCGCTGCGCCAGGCCATCGCCATGCTCGGCTATGCGCCGCTGTACCGCTGGCTGGTCCTGCTGCTGGCCACCGCCAGCACCAGCGGCTACTCGCCGGTGCTGATGGAAACCGCCGTGGTGCGCGCGCGCCTGTGCGAACTGCTGGGCCAGGCCAAGCTGCCGCGCGCGGACGGCGAATACCTGTTCGTGGCCGGCATGTTCTCGCTGCTGGACCGCCTGCTGGGCCTGCCGATGGGCGAGGTGCTGGACACCATCCAGCTGCCCGAACCGGTGGTGCGCGCGCTCTTGAGCCGCGAGGGCGTCTACGGCCCCTACCTGGCGCTGGCGGAGGCGTGCGAGCTGAGTTCGAACCTGGTGGCGTCGCTGGCGGCGGCGCTGGATATCTCGCCGGAAGAGGTCAACAAGGCGCACCTGTCGGCGCTGGCGTGGGCGCAGAACGTGACGGCGTGAGCATGCCGCGGAACTGAGAACACTCGTTTCCACTTTTCGTCGTTCCCGCGAAGGCGGGAACCCATACTGAGCGGGCTCAAGCGACTCAGCATGGATCCCCGCCGACGCGGGGACGACGGTTCTCAGGGCAACGATAAAAAAATCGGCTCATTTCGAGCCGATTTTTTTTATCGCTTGCGCTGCCCCGTCGTCACAGCCCGGTCCAGGCTCTGCCGCATCTGCATCGCAATCTGCGTGATCCTGCACCCCACCTGCACCTGCTGCCCCAGCAGGAAGGTGCGGAACGGCCGCAGCAGCCGGATCTCGAGGTCGGCCTGCACCTGCAGCGACGGCCCCAGGTCCAGCTGCACCCCTTCCAGCTTCTTGCCCACGTACAGTTCGAACGCTTGTTCCGGCATCGCGCGCATGCCGATGCCGCCGCTGGAGAAATCGTACAGCGGCAGTTCGAACACCTTGCCCAGCAGCGTGAAGCGGGCGCTGTAGTTGACGCCGAGCGGCGTTTCCACGCGCGGTTCGGCGCGTCGGTTCAGGACCAGGCAGTGCGCCGGGAAAGGCAGGCGCACCAGATGCTGCTGCGACGGCTGGCCAGGCGCCATGTCCCAGTCGGCGTCGAGTTCGAACTGGATCTTGGCGTTGCCGCCGAGCGAGGCCACGAAGACAGCCTTGCCTTCGGACAAGACCGCATCGTTGGCCAGGTCGAGCGTGAAGGTGGGGGCGTCGGGAATCTCGCCGAGCAGCTCGCCGGGCGAGACCGCGTCGATGCGCGCCATCGTGAAATCTTGCCCGTGCGGGTAGACGGTGACCGCTTCGCCGCTTTCGGCCAGCGCCGCCAGCGCATTGCCGATCTCGAGCGGGTCGCGCATCTCGTGCGCGACCGTATTCAGGCTGATGCGTTCGACGGCATCGGAAAAGTTGGGCGGACCTTTGCGCATCCGCTTCAGATTTCCAGGTTGTCGATCAGGCGCGTGTTGCCCAGCTTGGCCGCGGTCAGCACCACCAATGGCGCGCCCGCCGCATATTCGCCGGCATTCGGCGCCTGCAGGTTCATCTGCTTGCGGATCGACACGTAATCCGGCTGCCAGCCACGTGCGGCCAGGCGCGCCATCGCCTCGCGTTCCAGCACCGCCAGGTCCGGGTGGCCGGCGCGGGACTGCTCGGCGACCCAGTTCAGGGTCTGGTACAGGAAGGGCGCCTCGGCGCGTTCCTCGCTGGACAGATAACCGTTGCGCGAGGATAGCGCCAGGCCATCATCGGCGCGGAAGGTTTCGGCGCCGATGATCTCGGTCGGCATGGCGAACTGGCGTGCCATGTTACGGATGATCATCAGCTGCTGGTAATCCTTCTTGCCGAACACGGCCACGCGCGGCTGCACGCAGGAGAACAGCTTGGTCACCACCGTGCACACGCCGTTGAAGAAGCCCGGCCGGAATTCGCCTTCCAGGGTATTGCCGAGGCCGTCCGGCGGCTGCACGCGGTATTCCTGCGGCTCCGGATACAGGTCCTTCTCGGTCGGCGCGAACAGCACGTACACGCCTTCCTTTTCCAGCTTCTCGACGTCGGCCTGGAAGGTGCGCGGGTATTTGTCGAAGTCTTCGTTCGGGCCGAACTGCAGGCGGTTGACGAAGATCGATGCGACCACCGGGTCGCCGTGCTTGCGCGCCAGGCGCATCAGCGAGAGGTGGCCCTCGTGCAGGTTGCCCATGGTCGGCACGAAGGCCGTGCGCAGTTGGCCGCGCAGCTGGTCGCGCAATTCGTCGATGGTGGAAATGATTTTCATGGTAATTCTTGGTCTCGTGATGCGTGTTCAGGCCGGCGAATACGCCAGCCGCACATAGATCGGGGCGAACGGCTCGGCCTGGGTAATTTCAATCAGGGTTTCCTTGGCCAGTTCGAGCATGGCCACGAAGTGGACCACCACCACCGGCACGCTGGCCTGGCCACCGAACAAATCGGAGAACTCGACGAAGCGCGCCGATTGCAGGCTGCGCAGGATGGCCGTCATGTGCTCGCGCACCGACAGTTCCTCGCGCCCGATGCGGTGGTGCTGGGTCAGCCTGGCGCGGCGCAGCACGTCCATCCAGGCGCGCTGCAAATCGTGCGCGTCGACGTGCGGCCAGACCGGCGCCACGCCTTGCTCGACCGGCAGCGAGGGACGCAGGAAGTCCCGGTCGAGCTGGGGCAGGTCGCCCAGTCCGCGCGCCGCCAGCTTGATCTGTTCATAGTCCAGCAAACGGCGCACCAGTTCGGCGCGCGGGTCGCCTACGTCTTCGATCAGGTCGTCCTGGCGCTTCGGCAGCAGCATGCGCGACTTGATCTCGATCAGCATCGCCGCCATCAGCAGGTACTCGGCCGCCAGTTCCAGGTTGCTCTTGCGGATCTGCTCGACGTATTCCAGGTATTGCAGGGTCACCTGCGCCATCGGGATGTCGAGGATGTTGAAGTTCTGCTTGCGGATCAGGTAGAGCAGCAGGTCGAGCGGACCTTCGAAGGCATCCAGGAACACCTCGAGCGCGTCGGGCGGGATGTACAAATCGTTGGGCAGGCGCAGCAGCGGCTCGCCGTACAGGCGCGCGATGGCGGCTTCGGCCGCGTCGAAGGCGGCCGCAGGATCGGCAACTGCGGGATCGGCGCTTGCGGCCGTTGCAGTCGGATCGGTGCCGATGGCGCCGACGATGCCTGCCGCGGATTGCGGCTGGGCAGCGGCGCCATCACCCGGAACGGGATCGGCGACGCCGTCGGGCGTCGCCTGGTCGGGCGCCATCGTCGTCAGCCTCGGGGACTCAGACCTTGGTCTGGTAGGGGTAAGCGTTCTGGCGCAGGCGCGACTCGGCGACGCGGCGCTGCTCGTCCAGCGACAGCGGGGCCTTGTCCCACAGCAGGGCGCGGCCGGCGACCTGGCGCTCGTCCATGCCCGGGGTCTTGTCCTTCAGTTCCTTGATGAATTTCGTGTGATCGGATTCGTACATCGAATGTTTTTTGAACATGCTCATGGTTCTCGTCGGTTAAGTCTCACAAGCGGCGGCCTGGTTGGGCCGCCGGATCGGGCAAGGTGCAATGATACTGCTTACCTGCCGCGGGTCGAACGCTTATTGGTGCAGTTCGTTCAGCTGGCGGGCGATGATGTCGTGGTTCAGCCACAACACCGGCGCGATCTTCTCGGCGGCGCCGTGGAACATCAGCGGACCGGTGCCTTCCAGCACCAGCGATGACAGGTGGTCCGTGATCAGCGCCTTGCGGTCGGTGTGCAGCGAGGTGATCTCGTCGGAGGTGCCGATCATCAGGTCGGCCAATTCCGGCGTGTTGTCCATCGGCCAGGCTTCAAAGTTGCGGAAGCCGGCGCTGGTCTCGGTCTGCAGGTAGCTTTCCAGCTTGTCCAGGATCGATTGCACGGACACGCCTTCGTTCAGCAGGGCCTGGCAGGCATCCCACTGCGCCTGCGCCCAGGCGCCGCCGTTTTCCTTCTTGAGCGCGGTCAACAGCGGGAACAGCGACAGCTCCACGCCGACGAAGATGTCCGACGAATTGGTGCGGATTTCAGGGCAGTTGAACACGGTGGCGGCGATGCCTTGCTGCCAGGCGGCCTCGGCGATCGACTCCAGGCGCATCTTGGCGTAGCCCTGGGTGTAGTTGGTGTAGGTCTGCCACTTGTACTCATCGCCGATCAGCACTTCGGTGCCGTGGTAGCCATAGGCGGTGTAGCGTACCTGGCCGCCCTGGGCCGTCACGCGCTCGCGGATCGGAGCGGAGGCATCGACCAGGTACTTCAGGGTGTTGGCCGAGACTTCGTCGAAGTTCATCAGGATCAGCTTGCCCAGGTCGCTGTCGAGCAGGGCGCGCGAGGACATGAAGCGCTCGCCGCGGCCTTTATAGATGCGGTTGGCGATGGCCAGGAAGGCCTTGATCTTGGGGATGCCGCCGGCCATGGTGTGGGCAAAGAACACGTTGGCGCCGTCCGGCACCAGCTTGTCGATCTCGGCCATGGCAGCTTTCGCCGACTCGGTAAAGCGGCGCACGCCGGCTTCGCGGCAGCGCTCGATCTTTTCCCAGTCCAGCTTGTCTTCCTGCCAGCCCTTGAGGGTGACACCGGACAGCATTTCGGTCGGGTTCTGCTCGCCTTCCGGCGCATCCATGTCGAAACCGGCCATCAGCGGCACGTTGACGATGCGGCCGCCCAGCTTGGTTTCGGCTTCCGCGTGCTCTTCCGGGCTCAGGGCGCGCAGGGCGCCGGTCTCGTCGCGGCGGCCGACGGTGATGCCGAGGATGGTCATGCCGGCCGCGCGCGCCTGGTCGACCAGGCCGTTCGCGTAGCCACGGCCGAACAGTTCGCCGAACAGGACGAACACGTCACCTTGACGGAACAGGTTCGCGTGCGGGATGTGTCGAAGGGCTTTGTATTCGGTCATATAGTCGCTAGCTCTCTGAAAGTAAGAGGACAGGACGGCATGGCAAGGGCATGCGTCCGATTATTGTTATGAAACAGCGCGCATTATACTGCTCTGCTGCGCCGATATTAACGGTGCGTAGGGTGGGTGCTTGATGCCGGGGGCATCAAGCGAGTGCCCACGCCGTACGTTTGTTTGATGTCAAAGATGAATCAGCGGATACGCATGCCCGGCTGCGCGCCCGACACCGGCTCCAGCAGGTACAGGCCCGGATTCGCCTTTTCATCCTTGCTTGATGCGCACAGCACCATGCCTTCCGACACGCCGAACTTCATCTTGCGCGGCGCCAGGTTGGCCACCATCACGGTCAGCTTGCCGATCAATTGCTCCGGCTGATAGGCCGACTTGATGCCCGAGAACACGTTGCGGTGACGGCCTTCGCCTACGTCCAGCGTCAGGCGCAGCAGCTTGCTGGAGCCTTCGACGTGCTCGCAGTTGACGATTTTCGCCACGCGCAGGTCGATCTTGGTGAAATCGTCGATCGAGATTTCGGGGGCCAGTTCTTCGATATCGCCGGATGTAGCCACGCCCGCTTCGCCTGCGGCCGCATCGGCGGCGCCAGCGGCCGGGGCTGCAACCGCGGCAGGTGCGGCGGCTGCGATCTGCGCCGGCTTGTCGAACAGGTCCTCGACCATCTTGGCATCCACGCGCTGCATCAGGTGGCTGTAGGCGCCGATGGTGCGGCCCAGCATCGCGGTGTACACCTTGTCGCCCTGGGTGTCGGCCCAGGTAAAGGCGTCGTCGCCCAGGAATTCGCGCACGCGCGCCGCCACCTGCGGCAGCACCGGCGACAGCATGACGGTCAACTGGCGGAACAGGACCAGCGCGGTGGTGCAGACTTCGTGCAGCTCGGCGGTTTTGTCCGCCTCCTTCGCCAGGATCCATGGCTTGTTCTCGTCGACGTACTGGTTGGCGACGTCGGCGATGGCCATGATCTCGCGCAGTGCCTTGCCGAATTCGCGCGATTCGAACGAGGCGGCGATGCTGGCCTGGCACTCGCCGTTTTCGCCGTTCAGGGCGCGCGCGATCCACTCATGGGCCTTCCGCGACAGCGACTCGGCCAGCTTGCCGTCGAACCTCTTGGCGATGAAGCCGGCGCAGCGGCTGGCGATGTTCACGTACTTGCCGATCAGGTCGCTGTTGACGCGGGCCACGAAGTCGTCGCCGTTGAAGTCCAGGTCCTCGACCTTGCTGTTGAGCTTGAACGCCAGGTAGTAGCGCAGCCACTCCGGGTTCATCTTGAGTTCCAGGTAGCGCAGCGGCGAAATGCCGGTGCCGCGCGACTTCGACATCTTTTCGTTGTTCACGGTCAGGTGGCCGTGGACATTGACCTTCAGCTTGTCGATGATCGGGTGGCCCGAGAAATTCAGCATCGCCGGCCAGAACAGCAGGTGGAAGGACACGATGTCCTTGCCGATGAAGTGCACCTGCTCGGCGTTCGGATCCTGCAGGAAGGCTTCGTAGTCGATGCCCTGCTTTTCGAAATAATTCTTGAGGCTGGCCAGGTAGCCGACCGGCGCGTCCAGCCAGACGTAGAAGAATTTACCCGGCGCATCCGGAATCGGGATGCCGAAGTAGGGCGCATCGCGCGAAATGTCCCAGTCGGCCAGCTTCTCGCCGTTTTCGCCCAGCCACTCCGAGACCTTGTTGACCATTTCCGGCTGCAGGCGGCCCGGGGTGTTCAGCCATTCCTTCAGGAACTGGAAGCAGCGCGGGTCGGACAGCTTGAAGAAATACTGTTCCGACGGCTTCAGGACCGGAGTCGAGCCGGTGAACACCGAGAACGGGTTGATCAGTTCGGTCGGCTGGTAGGCGGCGCCGCACACTTCGCAGTTGTCGCCGTACTGGTCCTTGGCGTGGCAGACCGGGCACTCGCCCTTGATGTTGCGGTCGGCCAGGAACATGCCCTTCGCCGTGTCATAGAAGCGGTCGACGGTCTTGGTATAGATCAGGCCGGCGTCGCGCAGGCGACGGTAGATGCCCTGCGACAAATCGACGTTTTCCGGCGAGTCGGTCGAGTACCAGTTGTCGAAGGCGATGTGGAAGCCGTCCAGGTATTGCTGGCGGCCGGCGGCGATCTTGGCCACGAAGTCCTGCGGCGTCACGCCATCCTTCTCGGCCGCGATCATGATCGGCGTGCCGTGGGTATCGTCGGCGCCGACGAAGTGCACGGTGCGCTGCTGGCCTTCATCGCGCTGCATGCGCTGGAAGCGGACCCAGATGTCGGCCTGGATGTATTCCATCATGTGGCCGATGTGGAAGGCGGCGTTGGCATAGGGCAGGGCGGTGGTGACGAACAGCTTGCGTGTCATGGTCGGAAGAGGGTGCGGATATATGAAAAAAAGCATTTTACCAGCGGATTACCCTGAACGCGCAGGGGGCATTCAAGGCATTTGGCGCCAAAACCGGGCGGTCGCCCCAAGCAGGAGGGCGTTTTGCGCTAAACTTGCGCATCACATCCGGAGATTTACATGAGCATCACTGCAGAAGACGTCAAGGCCGCCCTGGCTTCGGTCGTCGACCCCAATACCAATAAAGATTTCGTTTCCTCCAAATCGGTCAAGAACATCCAGGTCGATGGCGACAGCATCGCCCTCGACGTCGAACTCGGCTACCCGGCGAAGAGCCAGGTCGCAGGCATCCGCAACAGCGTCATCGACGCGCTGCGCAAATTGCCGGGCGTCGGCAACGTCAGCGTCAACGTGACCAGCAAGATCGTGTCGCACGCGGTGCAGCGCGGCCTGAAGGTGATGCCGAACGTGAAGAACATCATCGCCGTCGCTTCCGGCAAGGGCGGCGTGGGTAAATCGACCACCGCCGTCAACCTGGCGCTGGCCCTGGCCGCCGAAGGCGCCAGCGTCGGCCTGCTCGACGCGGATATCTATGGCCCGTCGCAGCCGATGATGCTGGGCGTGAGCGGCCGCCCGCAAACCGTGGACGGCAAGTCGATGGAGCCGCTGGAAAACCACGGCGTGCAGGTGTCCTCCATCGGCTTCCTCATCGACCCGGACGAGCCGATGGTGTGGCGCGGCCCGATGGTGACCCAGGCCCTGCAACAGCTGCTGGAGCAGACCAACTGGCGCGCCCTCGACTACCTGATCGTCGACATGCCCCCGGGTACCGGCGACATCCAGCTGACCCTGTCGCAGAAAGTGCCGGTCACCGGCGCCGTGATCGTCACCACCCCGCAGGACATCGCCCTGCTGGACGCGCGCAAGGGCCTCAAGATGTTCGAGAAGGTCGGCATCCCGATCGTGGGCGTGGTCGAGAACATGAGCACCCACATCTGTTCGAACTGCGGCCATGCCGAAGACATCTTCGGTTCCGGCGGCGGCCAGAAGATGTGCGCCGACTTCAACGTCGAGTTCCTGGGCAAGCTGCCGCTGACGCTGTCGATCCGCGAGCAGACCGATTCCGGCGTGCCGACCGTGGTGGCCGAGCCGGACGGCCCGGTGGCGACCATCTACAAGGAGATCGCGCGCAAGGTGGCGATCCGGATCGCGGAAAAGGCGAAGGACATGAGCGCCAAGTTCCCGACGATCGTGGTCAAGAACGACTGATTGACCACCGTCGTCCCGCGTAGGCGGAATTGGCCCACCGGGCTAATTCTCCCATGCCGGGTATGCCGCAGCCTCGATCGTAACGGTTATTGTTACTACGTATGGGTCCCCGCCTGCGCGGGGACGACGTTCTAATTCCGCGGGGGCGACATTCTCCCGTTCATTCATCAGCAACTCCATCGTGCGCCTCGACTCCATCCGCACCCGCCTGCGCACCCTCGGCGCGCTCCCCCTGCATGAAGACCGCGTCCTGCGCGACTGGGTGCGCGTCATGCAGCACGACCGCGGCCGGCGCCGCCCCGACGACTTCCTGCCGAAACCCGTGCGCGAAGCGCTGCCGCGGCTGGACGCGGAACTCGACGCCCTGGCGCGCATCGTCAGCGCGCATCCGGCCGAGGATGGCGCCGAGCGCCTGCTGGTGGCCCTCGGCGACGGCCAGACGGTGGAAACGGTGCTGCTGCCGCGCGACGGCGTGTGCGTATCGAGCCAGGTCGGCTGCGCGGTCGGCTGCCAGTTCTGCATCACCGGGCGCGACGGCCTGCTGCGCCAGGTCAGCAGCGGCGAAATCGTGGCCCAGGTGGTGCTGGCGCGCCGCCGCCGGCCCGTGAAAAAAGTCGTGTTCATGGGCATGGGCGAACCGGCGCACAACCTCGACAACGTGCTGGAAGCGATCGAGCTGCTCGGCGTGGAAGGCAACATCGCGCACAAGAACCTGGTGTTGTCCACCGTGGGTGATCCGCGCGTGTTCGAGCGCCTGCCGCTGGGCCGGGTAAAGCCGGCGCTGGCGCTGTCGCTGCATACCACCAAGCCGGCCCTGCGCGAACGATTGCTGCCGCGCGCGCCGCGCATGACGCCGGCGCAACTGGTGGAGCAGGGCGAGCGCTATGCGCGCCTGACCGGCTACCCGATCCAGTACCAGTGGACACTGCTGGATGGCGTCAACGATGGCCAGGACGAGCTGGACGCCATCGTCGCACTCCTGCGCGGCAAGTACGCCGTGCTCAACATGATCCCCTACAACACCAATCCCGGCCTGCCGTTCCGGCGGCCCGGCTGGGACAAGGCGCAGGCCATCGCCGCCCACCTGTCCGGGCGCCGCGTGCTGACCAAGCTGCGCGATTCGGCCGGCCAGGACGTCGACGGCGGCTGCGGCCAGTTGCGCGCGCGTGCGGCCGCCGGCGATGGCGAGGCGCGCGTGGTGCGGCTGCACCGGACGGCCTGACAAGCTTACCCCAGCGCCAGCGTCTCGATGCCCTGCAGCGACCCGCTGCTCATGTACCAGTCGTTCAGCACCAGTTCCACCTCATCCACCCGCATCGTGCCGAAGGGCTGGTCGCGCAGCGCCGCCAGCGCATCGAAGAAACGCGCCGGCTGCGCCAGCGGATGCACGAAGCGCAGCAGCGTCGCATGCGCGGTCACCAGGCGGTAGCGCTGGTCGAGCGAGCCGTCCAGGCCGCGCTGGCGTAACTCGGCGCGCAGGCGTTCGCGCAGGGTTTCCAGCGTCGCATCGGCCGGAAAGCCCTGGGCCAGCACGGCGCCGCGCGATGCGGTGACGCCGCGGAATTCGATCCCGAAGGCAGGCAGGCCGCGCACCGCGCAGCGCACCGCGTCGCGGTAGTCGTCCAGGCGCTCGACTTGCGGGCGCCAGTCGTCGCCCACCGTGAACAGCGACAGGACCGTCACGTGCAGGTCCGGCGCCGGGTGCGGATACTGGCCGGGTTCGATGGCGCCGAGGTCCGCCAGCAGGGCGCTGAAGCGGGCGGCAAGTGGCGCGCCCGGGCGCGCGATGACGGTCAGGCCGCGCCGCGGGTCGGGGCCATTGGCCAGGCGGGTGTCGCAATCGATGTCGCCGCATCGGATGGCGGCGCCGGCGCGGTCCCAGATGGCGTCGTAATGGAACTGGAGTGGATGCGTGTCGTTCATCCGTTTATTGTCGCGCAAAACCGCCGGGCCGGGACCTGGCGGCGCCGTTCAGGCCACCCGGCCGATGTGCGGCATGAACTGGTGCGAGCGCACCTGGTTGCGGCCGCCGCGCTTGGCGTCGTACATCAGTTCGTCGGCGGCGGCGATCAAGGCGCGCGGCGTGACCGCCTGGGTGGCGGCGAAATTGGCGCCCACCACGCCGAAACTGGCGGTGGTGCCCAGTTCCATGCCATCGTAGGCGACGCGTTGCGCGGCGAAGGCGGCGCGGATGCGTTCGGCCAGTTCGACCCCGCCGTCGAGCGCGGTCTCGGGCAGGATGACCAGGAATTCCTCGCCGCCGTAGCGCACCACCGTATCGACCCCCTCGCGCGTCAGCGATTGCAGCAGGCCGGCGAACACGCGCAGCAGTTCGTCGCCGGCATGGTGGCCGTAGGTGTCGTTGATCGCCTTGAAGCCGTCCAGGTCGCACATGATCAGCGACAGGTTCAGGCGGTAGCGGCGCGCGCGCGCGATTTCGCCGTCGAGCAGCGACGCGTTCAGGTGGCGCCGGTTGTAGCAGCCGGTGAGCGGGTCGCGGATCGACAGGTTGGTCAGCACCTGCTGCGCCCAGTACTGTTCGCGCCACAGGCGCGCGTGGCGGTTGGCGGCGATGGCGCCGAAGCCGTTGGCGAACAGTACCAGCGAGCCCATCGTCACCAGGATGCGCGTATCCGCCGCCTGCTGGTGCCAGGCCAGCAGCAGGAACAGGATGCTGCAGGCGAGCGTGATCGCAAGGGCGTCGCGCTGGCGGTTGGGCACGAAGATCAGGACCACGACCGCCATCAGCGCCACCGACATCCCGTGCAGCAGGAGGTCTTCCGGCCGGAAAAAGACGATGGCCAGGTAGCTGCCCATGCCGAGCACGGTGGCGAAGCTGGCCATGCGGTAGGCGGCATTGACCGGATTGGCGGCGCGCCGCACCCGGCGCAGGCAGGGGAAGGCCAGCAGCGGCAGCGTGAGGCGCGCCAGAACGGGGCCGATGGCGTCGCGCAAGCCGAGCGCCATCACGTCGGTGATGCCGAACAGCACGTAGACGAGCGAGCAGAACACGACGGCGCGGCGCAAATTGCGCAGGATGAGGCCGGATTGCTGGTGCAGGAAACCGGCTTCCGTCGTCGCGCAGGCGAATTCTCCGCGCAAGGGCGCGATGTGAGCGATGCTCGATTCGGTCGACATGGGATGCAAGGCTGAGGAGGGAGAATTGCTGAAAACCGGACAGGACTCTAGAGCAAGTTTTTGTTTCTGTAAAGAAATTGTTGAAATTGCCGACGAATTTGGCCGATAAGTGACAATGCGCTGTTGCAGATAAGCCCCGGGCCGGCTTGTCGCCCAGCGCCGGGACGAGGCTGTAAAATAGCCGCTTTACCATCAATCAGACGCCGGACCTGCGCAGACGCCGCCCGCGGCCGCGCCAGCGCCGCATCCTGCGTCCCACTTTCGTCCCTATCATGACCGTCCGTACCCGTTTCGCTCCTAGCCCGACCGGCTATCTCCACCTCGGCGGCGCCCGCACCGCGCTGTATTCCTGGGCTTATGCCCGCCACTTCGGCGGCACTTTCATCCTGCGCATCGAAGACACCGACCTGGAGCGCTCGACCCCGGAAGCGGTGCAGGCCATCCTGGACGGCATGCAGTGGCTCGGCCTGTCGCACGACGAAGGCCCGTTCTACCAGATGCAGCGCATGGACCGTTACCGCGAGGTGGTGAAGGGCATGCTGGAGGCCGGCAGCGCCTACCTGTGCTACTGCTCGCCGGAGGAGGTCGAGGCGATGCGCGAGCGCATGCGCGCTCTCGGGGAAAAGCCGCGCTACGATGGTACATGGCGTCCGGAGCCGGGCAAGACCCTGCCGGAGGTGCCCGCCGGTGTAAAGCCGGTGGTGCGTTTCAAGAACCCGCTCGAGGGCGAAGTCACCTGGGTCGACGTGGTCAAGGGCCCGATCACCATCGCCAACAAGGAGCTCGACGACCTGGTCATCGCGCGCCCGGACGGCACCCCGACCTATAACTTCTGCGTGGCCGTGGATGACTGGGACATGAAGATCACCCATGTGCTGCGCGGCGACGACCACGTCAACAACACCCCGCGCCAGATCAACATCCTGCGCGCGCTGGGGGCCGAACTGCCGCAGTACGGTCACCTGCCGATGATCCTGGGTCCGGACGGCCAGAAATTGTCGAAGCGCCATGGCGCCGTCAGCGTGATGCAGTACCCGGAGCAGGGCTTCCTGCCGGAAGCGATGCTCAACTATCTGGCGCGCCTGGGCTGGAGCCATGGCGACGATGAGATCTTCTCGATGGAACAGTTCACCGAGTGGTTCAACCTCGAGCACCTGACCGCGTCGGCGGCCCAGTTCAATCCTGAAAAGCTGGCGTGGCTGAACAACCACTATATCAAGCAGGCCGACAACGAGCGCCTGGCCGAACTGGCGCGTCCGAAGATGGAAGGCGCGGTCTTTGAAGGCGCGCCCGCGCTGCCAGGCGTGCTGGCCCTGATGAAGGAACGCACCAACACCATCAACGAACTGGCCGACGCCGCGATGCTGTTCTACCGCACGCCGAATCCCGAGGCTGCGCTGCTGGCCCAGCACCTGACCGACGCCGTGCGTCCGGCGCTGGCCCAGTTTGCCGACAAGCTGCAGGCGGTGGAGTGGACCAAACCCGCGATCTCGGCCGCGATGAAGGAAGTGCTGGCGGCCAATGGCCTCAAGATGCCGCAACTGGCGATGCCGCTGCGCCTGCTCGTGACCGGCCAGCTGCAGACGCCGGCCATCGATGCGGTGCTGGAACTGTTCGGCCGCGAGGTTGTGCTGGCCCGCGTGCAGAAGGGCTTGTAATTCCGACGCGCCCTAAAGTCCCTTTCTGGGTATTTGCGTAATGCAAGTGCGTCCGCTATAATGCTCGCACTTCAGCACTGCGGGGGTATAGCTCAGCTGGGAGAGCGCTTGCATGGCATGCAAGAGGTCAGCGGTTCGATCCCGCTTACCTCCACCAAAGTTGAAGTGTAGTAAGTAGTCGGTAGTTCAGGGTCCCCATCGTCTAGAGGCCTAGGACATCACCCTTTCACGGTGAGTACCGGGGTTCGAATCCCCGTGGGGACGCCAGGAATTCAGATGAAGCCGGAGCTCCCAGCAGGTTCCGGCGGCATAGGAAGAAACAGCGTTGTGAAAACGATGCTGTGAGAAGTAAAAGCAGTATGTTATGATACTGTCTTCCCGAAACGGGGGTATAGCTCAGCTGGGAGAGCGCTTGCATGGCATGCAAGAGGTCAGCGGTTCGATCCCGCTTACCTCCACCAAGTTTCAGGAGATGTGTCGTAGCAGTCCGGGTCCCCATCGTCTAGAGGCCTAGGACATCACCCTTTCACGGTGAGTACCGGGGTTCGAATCCCCGTGGGGACGCCAAGAATTTGGTTTGAATTGTATTGTGTGTCGCATGAAGGTGCGATAAGTTGATGTCGGCGCGAATCTGTTGATGATTGCTGATTCGTGGACGTCAATATTTGTAGTTAACGGTTGTAGCGGTTTTAGGTCCCCATCGTCTAGAGGCCTAGGACATCACCCTTTCACGGTGAGTACCGGGGTTCGAATCCCCGTGGGGACGCCAGTCATGGCAGTAGGGCAGTGCAAGGAAGCCGCCTTGAGCGGTTTTTTTATTGGGTGCAGTGGCAGTTTCCAGAGCCTGCAGCCAGGTAGTAAATCGGGGGTATAGCTCAGCTGGGAGAGCGCTTGCATGGCATGCAAGAGGTCAGCGGTTCGATCCCGCTTACCTCCACCAAGTTTTAGTCCGGGTCCCCATCGTCTAGAGGCCTAGGACATCACCCTTTCACGGTGAGTACCGGGGTTCGAATCCCCGTGGGGACGCCAAGATTCGACAAGCAGCACAGGCAGTATCAGTACCGTTTTAGGTCCCCATCGTCTAGAGGCCTAGGACATCACCCTTTCACGGTGAGTACCGGGGTTCGAATCCCCGTGGGGACGCCAGGCAAAGACCGGAGCAGACCACCGCGCATGCGCGGATAGGTGCTCCGGTTTTTCTTTTTGCCCCTCCATCTCTTGTCTTTCCACGTTTGCGCACTTTTGCGTTTACCAGCCTTGCGGCCGCAGTCCACCGAAATGGTAGGGGAAGGGCAGGCCCTGGCCGATCGGACGCTGGATGCCGCCCAGGTTGCCCAGGCCACCGAACGCCGCTTCCGGCAGCGGCGCCGCGACCGGCACGTTGCCGAGGAGCGAACCCAGCATCCCCTGGTACGCCTGCTGCCCCACCGCCAGTCCCAGCGCCACCAGCGCGTCCGGCATGCCGTAGCCGATCCTTGCCGGTTCCGCCTGGCTGACCCTTCTCGCACTCATGCGGATGATCTGGAACAGGCGATCGACCCGCTCCGCCGAACGCAGCCGCCCCTGGCCCTGGAAGGCCGGATGGTGCGCCAGCATCAGCGCGGCCAGGCCGGTGATGTGGGGCGCCGCCATCGACGTGCCGTCCCAGGCCGCGAAATTATTCTGCGGGACCGACGACACGATGGCGACGCCGGGCGCGCACACGTCCACCTCCGGGCCGAAGCAGCTGAACTTGGCCGTGAAATAGCCTTGCGCATCGACGTCGGCATTGATGGTCTCGGTGTGATAACTGTCGCGCGGGAATTCGTCGAGCTTGCCGATCGCCGCCACCGCCAGCACGTTGGGCGAGGATGCCGGGTACTGTACCGGACCGCCTGAATTGCCGGCCGCGACGATGCACGCGATGCCGGCGCGCTTGGCGCGCAGGATCTGCTGCTCGAGCGCCGGCGAGGGGCCGGTGCCGCCCAGGCTCATGTTGACCACGTCGATCTGGTGTTCGATGCAGTATTCGAGCGCCTCGATCAGCTGGCTGATCTGGCCACCCGGGAACAGCTTGCAGACGTGGATCTCGGCGTCCGGCGCAAAGCCGCGGATGCCGAAGTTGGGGTCGGAACCGGCGATCACGCCGGCGCAATGCGATCCATGGCTGAGCTGGTCCTGTTTCCAGGTATCGGGGTTGTTGTTGATGATGTCGAAACCGGCGCGTATGCGGCTCAGGTTGGCATGGCTGGTCGCCGCGCCCGAATCGATGATGGCGATCTTGATGCCCTGGCCGCGCAGGCCCGGGGGCAACTGGTCGAGGCGCATGGCCCGCTCACCCCAGCCGAGCGCGCTGCGGCCGGGGAAGCCGGGCAGCGGCGGCCAGTCGGACAGGGCGTGCAGGCCGACCACGTTGGCCTCGTCGCTGCTCAGGTCCGGATCGCGCTGGTAGAAACTCCAGTAATCGGCGCGCGGTTTCACATAGAGTCCGCTCACGGCATGGGTGTCGCCATGCACGGTCAGGGTCGCCATGCCGTTCCCATCGGTCAGGCCGCTGGACGGCAGCAGGCCGCCGAACAGCGATACCTCGGCGTCGGCCACGGGCATGTTGTCCTTGCCCAGCACCACGACGTCGACCTGGAAGCTCGGGCTGTCGTGGGCTATGAACGAATTGACCAGGGTAGGGTGGCGCGGCACCGGGTCGAGCAGGTGCAGGTGCTGGTCACGCTCGACCATCAGCTGGCCCTGGCCCTGCTGCAGGAGCGAACGCGCCTTGTCGTCGGTCATGCGCGCCACCAGCGTGCCGCCGCCGCCCGCACTGCTGCCCATCATGTCGAGGCCCTTGGTGCCGACCGTGCGCACCACGTCGATATCCTGGGCGCCGCGCAGCGCCTGCTCGACCGCCTGCAGCGACAGCGGCTGGATGCCGGCGGCGCTCAGGGCCAGCGGACTCAAGCCGCCGGGCAACTGCTGTGTGCTTACAAGGAATTGTTTCTTGCGCTCGGCCACGCGCCGGCCCTGCATGTCGCCCGGCTGTCCGGCACGTTGCGCGTCCTGCTGGCCATTCTGGTCGTAGGGCGTGGGATCGTAGGGCACACCGTCCGGGCCATCGGACTGGCCGTCATTCGAATATCTGACCATGTTGTTTCCTTTCGGATTGTCGGCGCCGCTTCAGTCGAACAACGACAAGGGGCGGTCCGGTTCGATCATCAATTGGTTCAGCGAGCGAAACGACAGGCCGAGCTGCTCCGCGGTCAGGGCATCGGTCTCCACGATTGCGGTATGCGGTTGCGCCTTCGATCCCACGGTATCCACCAGGCGCACGGCGGGAATGGCGGGGATGCCCGCGATGAAGGCGGCAAGCGCCGGTCCGTCGTCGACGGCGCGGATGATGTAGCGGCTGGTTTCACCAGTGTTCGGCATGCGGATCTCCTTCGGTCGACAAGCTCTTCCGCGCAGGCGCGCGGAAGAGCGGTTGATGCGCAATGGATGCGCCGAACGCCTCAATGCAGGGTATTGGGGGTGCCGCTACCCTGTTGTCCCTGGCCATACCCTTGGGGATAGCCCATGGAAATCGGATACTGGCCAGGTTGCGCGTGCTGGGCATACGGGGCCGCCGACTGCGGCAGCATGCCGCCCAGCTGTGACGCGAGGCCGCCGATGGTGCTGCCCAGTTGCTGGTTGCCGGCCAGGCCGCCGATCAGGCCGCCCAGGGGTTTGCCGAACTGGCTGAGGGCATCGGTGAGCCAGCTCTGGGGAGCGAGCTGCCCCTGGCCGCCCTGTTGCTGCAATTGCTGGAGTTGCTGCAGTTGCTGCTGCTGTTGCAGTTGTTGCAGTTGCTGCAGTTGTTGCAGTTGCTGCAGCAGTGCCTGCTGTTGCAGTTGCTGCTGTTGCTGTTGCAGTTGCAGTTGCTGCTGTTGCGGATCGGCCGACAGCGGCAACATGCCGCCAAACTGCGAGGCGATGCCGCCGATGGTGCTGCCCAGCTGCTGGTTGCCGGCCAGGCCGCCGATCAGGCCACCCAGCGGCTTGGCAAACTGGCTGAGCGCATCGCCGAACCAGCCTTGCGGTGCAAGCTGGCCCTGGCCGGCTTGCTGTGCTTGCTGCGCCTGCTGCTGGAACTGCTGTAGCCGTTGCAGATGCTGCAGCAGAGCCTGCTGCTGCTGCTGCTGCTGCTGCTGCTGCTGCTGCTGCTGCGGATCAGCCGACAGCGGCAGCATGCCGCCAAACTGCGAGGCGATGCCGCCGATGGTGCTGCCCAGCTGCTGGTTGCCGGCCAGGCCGCCGATCAGGCCGCCCAGCGGTTTGGCGAACTGGCTGAGGGCATCGCCGAACCAGCCTTGCGGTGCGAGCTGGCCTTGGCCGGCTTGCTGCGCTTGCTGCTGCTGTTGTTGCAGCTGCTGTTGTTGCAGTTGTTGCAGTTGTTGCAGTTGTTGCAGTTGTTGCAGTTGTTGCAGTTGCTGCAGTTGCTGAAGCAGGGCCTGCTGCTGGAGTTGTTGCGGGCCTGCCGACAGCGGCAGCATGCCGCCAAGCTGCGAGGCGATGCCGCCGATGGTGTTGCCCAGCTGCTGGTTGCCGGCCAGGCCGCCGATCAGGCCGCCCAGCGGCTTGGCGAACTGGCTGAGGGCGTCGCCGAACCAGCCTTGTGGCGCCAGCTGGCCTTGGGCGGGCTGTGCCTGGCCTTGTGCCGGCTGGGCTTGTTGCGCAACTTGCTGGCGCGGGTTGAACGGGATCGGGAACGGTACGAAACCGCCGCCATACGGCAGGCCGAAACCGAAGGGATCGCCGGCCTGGCGCGGCGGGATGTAATCGGGGATCATGCTGCTCAGCGGCGGCTTGTTGAATGAAAAAAGACTTTGCGGCGCCAGCTGCGCTTGTTGGGCCTGTTGGGCCTGTTGGGCCGCCAGCTGCTGCTGGTAGGGATCGGCCGCCAGCGGCAGGATGCCACCGCCGATGCCGCCTGCCCATTGGCCGATCTGGCCGCCGAGTTGCGAATTGCCGAGCAGTCCGCCGATGCCGCTGCCGATCAGGCCGCCGAGCGGAGCGCCGAACATGCTGCCGAAAAACCCTTGTGGTGCCAATTGCCCTGTCTGCTGCCCAACCCCGAGTTGCTGAAGTTCATTCATGACCAACTCCTGTCTGATGCGGCCGCCGCACGGGTTCGAAATCGACGTTGTGCGGACGGATACGAGCGTCGTATCCGTACCGTGATGGCCGGTCGCGTACGGTTGAAGGATCGCCTGGCGCCGACGGAAATACCGGTGCGCCGGACGATGGAGGGCGGACGCCACCTGCGCGGTCCGCTTTTCTACAGGTGGCTGTTCGACCGGGGACGCATGGCGAAGTTTGTGAAATTGCGCTTGGATTACGATGCGAATTGCATGCATTGCGATGGCGCAGAAAGAGCGCTGATTGCACCCTGTTAGTGCGCGATATCACCCATGTGGTGCGCCTTGCAGATTCAGGCAATGTCGATGAAGCTTTTTATGGAATGAAATCCGCTACAATGTGCGCCTTCCTACCCGGCCCGTCCCGTTCCATTCCCATGTTCCTGCACGATAACCGCCCACTCACGCTCGCCATTTTCTGCAAGGTGGTCGACAACTATGGCGACATCGGCATCTGCTGGCGCCTGGCGCGCCAGCTGCGGCATGAACATGGCGTCGCGGTGACGCTGTGGGTGGACGACCTGCGCAGTTTCCAGCGCATCTGCCCGGACGTGCTGCCCGAGGCGGCGCTCCAGGAAACCGGCGGCGTCACGGTGCGCCACTGGCGCAGCCGGGATGGCGAATTCACGCCCGACGATTTCGCGCCCCAGGACGTGGCCGACATCGTCATCGAATTCTTCGGCGTCGACATCCCGCCCAGCTATATCGCGGCGATGGCGCAGTGCGAGCCGCGTCCGGTCTGGATCAACTACGAAGGCTTGAGCGCGGAAGCGTGGGTCGAAGGCTGCCATGCGCTGCCGTCGATGCATCCGCGCCTGAAGCTGACCAAGCATTTCTTTTTCCCGGGCTTCACGGACAAGACCGGCGGCCTGCTGCGCGAGCGCGACCTGCTCGGCGAGCGCGAGCGCTTCCAGGCGGACCCGGTGGCAATGCTGGCCTTCCTGGCGCGCCTTGGCCTGTCCGACGAGGAGCTGGCGGCGCTGAAGGTGAGCCTGTTCTGCTATCCGGAGGCGCCGGTGGCCGGGCTGTTCAGCGCCTGGGAAGAGGGAGACGGTCCGGTCTGCTGCCTGGTGCCGGAAGGTGTGGCGCGCGAACAGGTCGCGGCTTTCCTCGGTGCGCCGGCAGTGGCGGGGGCCGTCGCCACACGCGGCGCGCTCACGGTACGGGTGCTGCCTTTCGTCGCCCAGCCGGACTACGACCGCCTGCTGTGGGCCTGCGACCTGAACTTCGTGCGCGGCGAGGATTCCTGGGTGCGCGCCCAATGGGCGGGTCGGCCATTCATCTGGCACATTTATCCGCAAGAAGAAAACTTGCATCATGTTAAACTCCGCGCGTTCCTGCAAAAGTATGCGGGACACCTCGAGAGTCTGATCGATTTTTCCCAGCGCTGGAACGGCGCGCGGGAAGGACACATGGACGAGCGCCTGGCCGATTGGCCGGCGCTGTGGACGTCCCTGCAAGCCGATCTGCCGACCATCACGCACCGCGCCTCGGCATGGCAGGCGTCGATGTTGGCAAACGGCGACTTGGTGAGCAATCTGCTGAATTTCGCCCGGTCGCTGCGGTAGGCGGCGGGCAAGTAACATGGTATGATGCTCGATTACTGCAACTCATTTTTTGGTTAAAACCTCCTATGAAACCCGCAAAAGAAATCCGCGTCGGCAATATCATCATGGTCGACGAGAAGCCGTTCATCGTGCTGCGCTCCGACGTCAACGGCTCGAGCCGCACGGGCTTCACCTACAAGTGGAAGATGAAGAATCTTCTGACCAACGCGCCGCTGGAAAACGTGTTCCGTGGCGACGACAAGTTCGACGTCGTCGTGCTGGACAAGAAGCCGGTGACCTACTCCTACTTCGCCGATCCGCTGTACGTCTTCATGGATGAAGAGTACAACCAGTACGAGATCGAAGAAGAAAACATGGGCGAAGCCATCAACTACCTGAAAGACGGTATGGAATGCGAAGCCGTGTTCTACGACGGCAAGGCCATCTCGGTCGAACTGCCGATCACCATCGCGCGCCAGATCGTCTACACCGAGCCGGCAGTCAAGGGCAACACTTCGGGCAACGTCCTGAAGGAAGCCAAGCTCGAGAACGCCATCGAAGGCAAGCAGTTCACCATCCAGGTGCCGCTGTTCGTCAACCAGGAAGACACGATCGAGATCGACACCCGTACCGCCGAGTACAAGCGCGTCGTCCGTAACTGATCGGATCGCATGCCGCACGAAAAACGCTGCCCACGGGCAGCGTTTTTTTTCGCCCGTGCGTAAAGCTGCTAGGCTTCATGATCGTGTGCATGAGCCGATCGAAAAAGGAAACCGATATGCAGGTTCGCGAAGCCGTCAGTGCGGATGCCGGGGGCATCGCCGATTTGTTCGGGCAGCTCGGCTATCCGGCCGATGCGGGACAGATCGCCGCACGGCTGGACAGGAACAGTGGCGATGACTTGTCGCGCACCCTGGTGGCGGAAACGGAGCAGGGCGTCGTCGGCGTGGCGGTGGTGCACGTCATGGCCCCGCTGCACGTCCCATCTCCCTGGGCGCTGCTGTCCGCGCTGGTCGTCGACGAAGCGTGCCGGAGCGCCGGGACCGGCGCGGCTCTGTTGCGCGCCGTGGAAGGTTTTGCGGCGCAGTGCGGCTGCGTGCAGCTGGAGCTGTCCAGCAATCCCGCGCGTACCCGGGCACACCGGTTTTACGAGCGGCACGGCTACCGCGAAAAGCGCATGCGCTTCGTGAAGACCTTTACTGCTACTCGTGTTGCATAAGCAACTTTCCTGCTATCCTTGATCATCATTTGACACGGAGAAATGCATGGACCGCAGGGATTTCGTACGGATCGGCACCGCCTTGGGCGCAGCAGGGGCAGGCGCCGGCGTGGCCCAACTGGCGAGCGCAGCAAGCATCACGACCGGCGCCGGCAACGCCGCCATACTGGAAGCGGGCGCCGGGGAGCAGCAGGCCCAGATGCAGGCCGGCAAGCTGACTTCGAAGGCGCTGGTGCAGGCTTACCTGGCGCGCATCGCCGCCGTCGACAAGGCCGGGCCGCGCATCAATGCCGTGATCGAGCTCAATCCGGACGCCGTCAGGATCGCCGAAGACCTGGACCGCGAGCGCAAGGCGGGCAAGGTGCGCGGGCCGCTGCATGGCATTCCGGTCCTGCTCAAGGACAATATCGCCACCGGCGACAAGATGAGCACCAGCGCCGGTTCGCTGGCCCTGGCCGGCGTGCGCGCCAGCCGCGACGCCTTCATTGCCGAACGCCTGCGCGCGGCCGGCGCCGTCATCCTCGGCAAGACCAATCTGTCCGAATGGGCCAACATGCGCTCGACCCACTCCGTCAGCGGCTGGAGCGGGCGCGGCGGCCAGACCCGCAACCCGTATGCGCTGGACCGCAATACCAGCGGCTCCAGCTCCGGTTCGGGCGCGGCGATCGCCGCCAGCCTGGCGACGCTGGCGATCGGCACCGAAACCGACGGCTCGATCGTGTCACCATCCTCGACCTGCGGCATCGTCGGCATCAAGCCGACCCTGGGCCTGGTCAGCCGCAGCGGCATCATTCCGATCGCCCATTCGCAGGACACGGCCGGCCCGATGACGCGCAGCGTGGCCGACGCCGCGCTGCTGCTCACGGCCATCACCGCCATCGATCCTGCGGATGCGGTGACTAAAGAGAGCCAGGGCAAGGCGGTCGATTACGCGCAAGCCTTGCGCAAGGATGGCCTGAAGGGCAAGCGTCTGGGCGTGGCGCGCAATTTCTTCGGCAGCAGCACGGCGGTCGACGGCTTGATCGAAAAGGAATTGGTGGTGCTCAAGGCGCAGGGCGCGATCCTGGTCGACGTGGACCTGCCGAACACCGACAAGTACAACGACAGCGAACTCGAGGTCCTGCTGGGCGAATTCCGGCCCGACCTGGAGGCCTGGCTGGCCGGCTATGCGCCGCATGCGCCGGTCAAGACCATGGCCGACGTGATCGCCTTCAACGAGAAGAACGCGACGCGCGAACTGCAGTACTTCGGCCAGGAACATTTGATTGCGGCCCAGGCCAAGCCCGGCCTGGACGACAAGGCCTATCGCGAGGCGCTGGCGCGGAACCGCCTGTATTCGCGCGAGCAGGGCATCGACAGGATCATGAAGGAAGAGCGCCTCGACGCGCTGGTGGCGCCGACCGGCGGCGTGGCCTGGCTGATCGACTACATCAACGGCGACCATTACGGCGGCAGCTTTTCGTCACCGGCGGCGGTGTCCGGCTATCCGCACGTGACGGTGCCGGCCGGCTACGTGCATGGCTTGCCGGTCGGACTGTCGTTCGTGGGCGGCGCCTACAGCGAGGCGGCGCTGATCGGAATGGCGTATGCCTACGAGCAAGCGACCCAGCGCCGGCGCGCGCCGACCTTCCCGGCGACCGTCAACGTCAGGGCTTGAGCCTTATCCCTTGCCCGGCACGATATTCACGCCGATATGCCCGGCCAGCGCCAGCAGGTTCGCATAACACCCGGCATCCCCGGTCACGGCGTATGACGGGGAAGCCGCGCCGAGGCAACCCGCCTCCAGCCGGTGCTTGAACAGCACCAGCGCCTTGGCGCGGTCGCCCTGGCGCGAGGTCCAGCACAATCCCTGCGCCTCGGGATGGCGCGCATGGATCGCTCCCGCCCACTGCCGGGTGACGGGGTAGGGGGCCTTTTCGGTATCGATCAACTGGCTGCGCCGCACGCCCAGCCGGCTCAGCGCGGCCTGGCCGCCTGCTTGGCCTTGGTGAATACCGGCCCCCACAAGGGATGCCCATGCTCGCCCGGTGCCAGGTCGAAGGACGGGTCCAGGCGCAGCGCCTTGTCGAAGGCCTGGCGGCACTGGATCGGACGTGAGGTCACGCAATAGCTGAAAGCCGTGTATTTGAGCGCCGTCAAGCGTGTCGCCAGCGGACCATTGTTGACGTCGCGCGCGGACAGGCGCTTGATGGCGCCGTTGAAATCGCCGTCGTCATACAGGCGCACGCCTTCGCGCAGGCCGTTCGGGTCTTTCGCGGCCCCGTCGTCCCGGTCGCGGTCGCGCGCGCGGGCCGGGGCGTCGCGCGGCGGATTGACGTCGCGTTCGATGACGTTGACGGCCTTCGGATGGCTGCTGTTGCGCGCCGGTTTCTTGTCGAGGATGGGAAATTCGGCGCAGCCGCTGGCCAGGAGTGCGGCCACGACGGCCGGCAGGAGCCGGCAGGCGATCGCACCGCCGCGGGGCAGGTTGTCGTGGACAGTGGGCTGGAATCGTCGGAACTGGTTCATGGGGCGTCGTTACGGAAATCGATCGCGATGCGGCCGTCGCCGCCGGCCGTGTCGATCTCGAGCACGCGATCTTGGAAATTCGGATTGGCGACACGGATCGTGTGGCGGCCCGGGGCCAGCAGCAGGCGCTTGACCGGCGGGCTGACGCCGCGGTCGACGCCATCTACGTAGACGACGCCCCAGGGCTGGATCTGCAGCTTGTAGACGGCGCCGCCGTCCACCACCGCCGTGGCGGACCCGTCCGGATCGACGGGATTCGCGCTGTCTGCAGTGGCGCCGGGCGCCACTGAGCCGGGCGATGCGCCGGCGGGCGCCGTGCCGGCTGCGCTATCGGCTGCGCCATCGACGGCTTGCGCCCCGGCTGCGGCCGCCATGACGCCTCCGGCCTGTGCCGGCAGGGCGGCGCCGGATTGCGCGCCAGGATCAGTTTCCGATGCGGCGGCGGATGCGGGGCCGGCGTCCCCGGTCTGGGGCAGGCCGAGCGCGATGCGGTCGAAGGAAGCCGGGCCGCGCAGTTCGGCGAAGCCGGCCAGCGCAATGGCCAGCAGCACCGCGGCGGCGGCGCCGGCCACGGCCCAGCGCCGCCAGCGGTTGGGGACGGGGACGCGCCTGCGTGGCGGCGTATCGGCGTCGCGTGCCGGCGCTGGCGGGGCTGGTGCTGCCGGGGGCGATGACGATTGCGGTGGCGGTGACGCGGGCTGCGCCGCGTGCGACGGCTGGGCTGGTTGCGGCTGCGGTGGCTGCAGTGGCTGCGTTGCCGGCGGATGCGAAGGCGGCGGCAAGTGCGCAGGCGCCGGCGAATCCAGGAGCGTCGAAGCGTGTACAGCTTCCCCGGATTGTGGGGATTCCAGAGATTGGACAGGCTCCGAAGCGCGCACAGCTTCTGGGGATCGCGCAGCTTCCGCAGGCTGCACGGTCTCCGATGATTTTAGCGGCGACGCTGATTGCGCGGGCGCCGGCGCTTGCGGCAGCGCCACGGATGCTTGCGGCAGCGGCGCGGGTGGCGGCGCATCCGCCGCAGCTTCGAGGAAGCCGGACAGGTCCGGTTCCGGCAGCGCCGGCTCGGGCAGGGCAGCATCCGGCGCCGCCATCGGGGCGCCCAGCGCCACGATGCCGAGCAGGTCGCGCAATTCGTCGATGCCGCGTGGACGCAGATCCGGGTCGGGCGACATGCAGAAGTCGACCGCGCTGAGCAGGGAATGGCTGTAGCCTTCCAGGCCGCGCCCGCGCAATGGTCCGGTCGGCGCCAGTTCGCGCGTGATCGCGAAATGCACCAGCGCCCCCAGGGCGGTGAGGTCGTCGGCGACCTCCGGTTCGGGGTCGCTGATGATCGAGGGCAGCAGCAGCGGTTCGCCGTTGTCGTGAAAGACCACGGTGTCGGGTGTGATGGCGCGATGCGGCATGCGCATCGCGTACTGCAGTTCGAGCGATTGCAGCAGCTGGCGGAAGATCTTGCGGCACCAGGCTTCGTTGATCTGCGCGGGATCGTGCTCGGCGATATCGCGCACGGTACGGCTGTTGAGCTGCGGCTGCTGGGGTCCGGTGGTGGCTGGGCTGGTCATTTTGCTAAAAAGTAATCTTTGCAAAATCATGCCAGATTTATAGCAGAGCTGCCGACCCCCGGCGCAAACGTGCGCACCTGTTACATAAATATTACACTCGGCTTGCGACGATCGGCTTTCGCTCAGGTCTCAATGAAGCGCATCTTGAAGTTGCGCCCCTTGACGCTGCCGTAGTCCGGGCCGAGCGGGTTGCCGGCGTTCAGGCGGTCGAAAGCGTCGTAGGCAATGCGGCGGTCGAGCGCCACATAGCTGTAAAACTCGAAGATATTGATCTTGCCCACTTGCTCTTTGCTCAGGCCCGCATCCTTGGTCAGCGCACCGAGCAAGTCGCCAGGACGCAGCTTGTCCTTCTTGCCGCCGGCAAAGCACAGCGTCATCATCGGCGCCGGGTCGGCCACCGCGTCTTCCGCGCTGTCCAGCTCGGCCAGCGGATGCCATTCGGCGGCCACGCCCTGCAGGTCTTCGATCATGCGCACCCAGCGTTTTTCGTTGGGCGCGGCCAGGGTCAGGGCCAGGCCGGTCTCGCCGGCGCGGCCGGTGCGGCCGACGCGGTGCACGTGGACTTCCGGATCCTTCGAGACGTCGACGTTGATCACCGCTTCCAGGCCGGCGATGTCGATGCCGCGCGCGGCGACGTCGGTGGCCACCAGCACCGAGCAGCTGCGGTTGGCGAACAGCACCAGGGTCTCGTCGCGCTCGCGCTGCTCCAGCTCGCCGTACAGCGCCAGCGCCGACACGCCCTGGCTGCGCAGGTAATCCGCCACTTCGCGGCAGCGCGCCTTGGTGTTGCAAAAGGCGATCGCCGACTCGGGACGGTAATGCATCAGCAGGCGCGCCACCGCGGCATCGCGGCCGTCGAAGCCGATTTCATAGAAGCGCTGCTCGATCTGGGCCGGCGCGTGGCGGGTCTCGACCGCGACGTCTTCCGGATTGTCCAGGAACAGGGCGGTGGCTTCGCGGATGTCGTCGGGATAGGTGGCCGAGAACAGCAGGGTCTGGCGATAGGACGGACACTCGCGCACGATGGCGGCGATCTCGTCATAGAAACCCATGTCGGTCATGCGGTCGGCTTCGTCCAGCACCAGGGTGTTCAGGCGCGCCAGGTCGAGGGTGCGGCGCTGCAGGTGGTCGCGCACCCGGCCCGGCGTGCCGACCACGATGTGGGCGCCGAATTCGAGCGTGGCGATCTGCGGGCGCATCGGCACGCCGCCGGTGAGGGTGACGACCTTGACGTTGCCGATGCCGCGCGCCAGCCGGCGCAGTTCGTTCGCGACCTGGTCGGCCAGTTCGCGCGTCGGGCACAGCACCATGCCCTGCACCGCGAACAGCGTCGGGTTCAGCTTGAGCAGCATGCCGATGCCGAAGGCGGCGGTCTTGCCGCTGCCGGTCTTGGCCTGGGCGATCAGGTCGCGGCCGGCCAGGGCCAGCGGCAGGGTGGCCGCCTGCACCGGCGTCATCTGGTGGTAGCCGAGCTGGGACAGGTTCGCGAGGAAGCGCGCGTCGAGCTGAAGCGAGGAGAATGCGGAATCGGACATGGCGTGGGCCGCGCGAGCGGCTGGTGGGGAACCGCGGATGCGGTCGGGTTCAGGTGGCGGGCTGCCAGATCGGCAAACCGGTCAAATCGAGGTTGGGATCGCGCTTCCAGACCGGCAGGCCGGAGGCGTCGGTTTCTTCGAGCAGTGGCATCTGCTCCTGCTTGAGCGCGACCCGGCGCGGACGCGGACCGCCGCGCTTCGGTTCGGGGACAAGAACGGCGGCCTCGGATTCCATGGCCGGCTCGAAACCGGGCAGGTCGATGGTCGCGTTGTCTTTCTTGTCTCTCATGCTTTCTGCGGTCCCAAAAAACAAAGCCCAACTCAAGAGTCGGGCTCGTTTCAAAGAATTTGGTTGCGGGGACAGGATTTGAACCTGTGACCTTCGGGTTATGAGCCCGACGAGCTGCCAGACTGCTCCACCCCGCGTCTGTTGGATGCTATTGTAGCCGATCTCCTGCGCCGGCGCAAATCGGATTGCGCCGGCGCTCACTTCACCTTTGCTTACCTGACTTTCAGGCGCCACAGCGAGGTCACCTCGGCCATGCGCGCGGCCGCCAGCGGGTCGTCGGCATCCAGCGCCTTCGGGTGGGTCGGGCGCACGTCGTGGCGGCCGGCCACCTCCAGTCCCGCAGCCTCGATCCACTGCAACAGCTGATCGCGCGAGCGCAGGCCCAGGTGCTCGGCCAAGTCGGACAGGATCAGCCAGCCTTCGCCACCGTCCAGCAGGTGCTCGCGCAGGCCGGCCAGGAAACCCTTCAGCATGCGGCTGTCCGGATCGTAGACCGCGTATTCGATGGACGAGCTGGGCTTGCCCGGCAGCCAGGGCGGATTGCAGACCACCAGGTTGGCGCGGCCCTGCGGGAACAGGTCGGCGCGCACCACCTCCACCTGCTCGGACAAACCGAGGCGTTCGATGTTGGCCCGGGCGCAGCCGAGTGCGCGCTCGTCCATGTCGGTGGCGATCACGCCCTGCAGGCCGCGGTGCGCCAGCACGGCCGACAGCACGCCGGTGCCGGCACCGATGTCGAAGGCCAGCGCGGCGCCCGCGGGCAGCGGGGCTTGCGCCACCAGTTCCACGTACTCGCCGCGCACCGGCGAGAACACGCCGTACCAGGGGTGGATGCGCTCGTCGATGGCCGGGATGAACACGCCCTTGCGGCGCCATTCGTGCGCGCCGATCAGGCCCAGCAGCTCGCGCAGCGAGGCGACGAAGGCTTCCGTACCGGCGCCATACGCTTCGTTGCAGGCCAGCTTCACATCCGGCGCGCGCCGCAGCGGCACCGTGTAGTCGGCCTCGAACGGGATCAGCACCATCGCCAGCAGGCGCGCGCGCTGCAGCTGGGCCAGGCGGTGGCGGTGGAATTGCTCGGTCAGGGTGGCCGGCTTGGCGGCTTTGGCTTTCTTGCCGCGCCCGGATTTATGGTCGAGGCGGCGCACCAGCGCCTGCAGCAGCTGGCGCGCGTTCTGGAAGTCGCCGCGCCACAGCAGGCCGGTGCCGTCCAGCGCCAGGCGGTAGGCGGTGTCGGCGCTCATGGTGTCGTCGGCCAGCACGACTTTCTTGGGCGCCGGCCAGCCGCTCTCCGAGCGCCAGCGCGCCGAACGCCGCTCGCCGTTCTCGATCCATTCGATGCGCGGGGCGCAGGTAGGCGTGGACTCGGTCATTGGGGTTGCGCCGATCAATGGTGGTGATGCCAGTTGAGTTCGTTCGACTCGACGAAGGATTTCACCGCCTCCGGATTGCCGGTGGCGTGGCGCTTGATCTCGCCGCAGGCGCAGATGCCCTGGTAGGGCCGGATGTGCGAGCAGGCCGAGACTTTCTGCAGTTGGACCTTGACCGGCTTGGCGCATTTGTCGCACTTGAAGGTCAGGAAGCGGGCAGGTTTGTTCATGTTGTTCCAGATGTTGGTGAAGAGGGGGAAGGCGCGCATTTTAGCACCGCTCATCGGGCCGCCATCGGGCGCGCATTGGCCCGCTCATTGGACTGTGATTGCGCTGCTGCCGCCCCCGCCGGGACGCACCAGCACCTTGGTTGCGATCCGTTCCGTCATCTCCTGCACGTGCGAGATCACGCCCACCTTGCGGCCCAGCGACTGCAGGGCGTCGAGCGCATCCATCGCCACGCCCAGCGTTTCGCTGTCCAGGCTGCCGAAACCCTCGTCGATGAACAGCGATTCCACCTTGACCCGGTTCGAGGACAGCGAGGCCAGGCCCAGCGCCAGCGCCAGCGAGACCAGGAAGGATTCGCCGCCGGACAGGGAATTCACCGAGCGCACCTCGCCGCCCATGTCCTGGTCGCGCACCATCAGCGCCAGGGACGGTCCGCCGGCATTCGCCACGCGCTCCAGGCGATAGCGGCGCGCCAGCTGGCCCAGGTGGCGGTTGGCATAGCCGAGCAGCACGTCGAGCGTGAATTGCTGGGCGTAGTTGCGGAACTTCTTGCCGTCGGCGGAACCGATCAGCTCCGACAATTTCGCCCAGCGTTCCTCGACCGCGCGCTGGCGCTCGATCTCGTCCATCATCGAGCGGGCGCGCTCGCGCCGGCCATCGTCCTCGCGGATGCGCACCGCCAGCGCGGCCGCGGTCTCGTGCACCGCGCGGCGTTCCTGCTCGGCCGCGGCCAGCAGGGCGGCCACGGCGGCCTCGGTTGCGGCGTCCTGGTCGGGGGGCTGCGGCGGGGCATCCTCCATGTGCCGGGCGCGGCGCGCGCGCCGTTCCTCCAGCACGGCGCCGGCCTGGCGCACCTGGGTCTCGAGCTCAAGCAGGGCGGCGCGTTCCTGGGCGATCCAGGCGCTGCCGACCGCCAGCAGTGCAGTCAACGCCTGTTCGTTGTCGACCGGCTCCAGGGCCGCATCGCCGCTGCCGGTATCGCCGCTGTCGAAATCTTCGATCCACGCGTTCAGGCGCGCCGCGGTGTCATGTGAAGCATCTTGCAGCGCGGCGATGCGTTGCTGGGTATGCGCCTGCGTTTCCCGCACGCGTGCCTCGAACTGGGCGGCCTGCAGGCTGGCGGCCTGGCAGGCGTTCACGGCCTCGCGCGCCGCGCCCACGGCGGCCGCCAGTGCGGCCTCGACTTCGCGCGCCGGGCGGCCATCGAACAGCTGCGTGCGTTCTTTTTGCAAAGTGGCCGTTTCGCCGTCGATGCGTTCGAATTCGGCTTGCGTATCGAGCAGGCGCTGTCTGCACTGTTCCGTGCGCGCGGCCAGCGCCGCATGCTCGGGCGCCAGCGCGCCTATGCTCGACTCCAGGCGCGCCAGGCGCGCCGATTGCTCGCTCCATTCGCGCGCGGCGCCGGCACGCTGGCGGCGCCAGCCGGCCGGATCCTGGCGCCACCCGGCTTGCCAGTTGTCGCCGCAGGCATCGGCCAGTACCGGGTCGAGTTCGGCCAGCAGGCTGGCCAGGTGACCCGCAGCCGCCTCGCGTTTCGCGCTCAATGCGGCAAGTTCGGTTTCCAGGCTGCCCAGCTGGGTGTGGGCCGTCTGCGCCGCCGTCAGCAGGCGCGCGTGTTCGCGCTGGGCCTTGTCCCAGGCTTGCTGGGCGACGTCGCGCGTCTGCTCGGCGCGGCGCAGCGCCTGTTCGCGGCCATCGAGGTCGTCGACGCCGGCGCGCAGCAGGTCCTGCTGGGCCGCGAGCCAGGCGCCGCGGCCGTCTTCGGCGGGCGCTTCCTGCGCCAGCGGGCCGGCCGCCAGTTCGTCTTCCAGCTGGCCGACGGCTTCCAGCATGCCGGCGCGTTCCTCGGCAAGCGCGCGCAGGCGCTCGGCGGCGGCCTCAAACGCCGCGCGCTGCTGCGCCTGTTCATTCAGGTTGTCGCGCTGTTCGCGCCGGCGCTGGGCCACTTCCCCGGCCATTTTGTCGAGCAGCGAATGCAGGCGCGCATCCTGGTGGCGGTAAGGGTGGTCTTCACTGCCGCACACCGGGCAGGGCGTGTCGGGCTTCAGGCGGTCGCGCAGGCTTTCCACGCCGTCGGCGCAGGCCAGCTGCGCGGCCTCCATCATCCGTTCGGCCTGGGCCAGGGTGGCGTCGATGGCGGTGCTGGCGCCGCGGGCGGCATCCAGCGCCTGGGACGCGGCGGTGCGTGCGGCCTCGTGGCGCGCGGCCTGGACGTCGAGCTTGCCCAGCTGGGTGCGGGCCGCCGCCAGGCCGTTGCTGGTGGCGGCAAAGGCGGCCAGGCGCTCGCGCCGCGATTCCAGCGCGCGCCGCTCGGTGCGCAGGCCGTCGGCATCGAAGCCTTCCAGCGTTGCCAGCGCGCGGGTGCGGGCGGCGTCGCGTTCGCCCAGTTGCGCGGTGGCGGCGTCCAGCAGCGCGGCGGCTTGCCGCGCGCCGGCTTCCGCCTGCGCCAGGCCGCTTTGCGCCCGGGCCAGCGCCTTGCCGCTGTCGGCGTCCAGCACGGCGGCCTGTTCGGCGTCGGCCAGGCGCTGTTCCCAGCGCGCCCACTGGCCGGCCAGGCCGGCAAGGTCGCGCCGCGCGTCCAGCCAGCCGCGGGTGTCTTCCAGCGACTGGCGCGCGGCTGCCAGTTCGGCGGTCTTGGCTTCGAGCGCGGCGGCGGCCTTGCCGGCTTCCAGGCGGGCGGCGTCATGCGCCTTGTGCGCTTTTTCATGCGTCGGGGCCAGCGTGGCCAGGGTGGCGTCGAGCGCCTTGGCACGGTCCAGCAGCGGCGCCTGGGCCTGCTGGGCGTCCACCGCCGCTTCCAGCTTGCGCCCGGCCTCGGCCTGGTTTTGCGCCGCCTTGCGCTGGGCGTGCAGCGCGCGCGCCAGTTCCTGTTCGCTGCCTTCCAGCGCGAGGCGGGCCTGGCGCTGCTCGCCTTCCAGGCGCTGCAGATCGGCCACCAGCGCGCGCGCCGGCTGCACCGCATCCAGCGTGGCCAGGTGGCGCCGGCGCGCCCTGGCGTCGTCGACGGCGCTTGTGGCGCGCGCCAGCGCCGTTTCGGCATCGAGTTCGCCCTGCGCCAGGCGCGCCAGTTCCTGGTGCCAGCGCAGCGCTTGTTCCAGCCTGGTACGGCGTGCGTCGACAGCCTGGAATGCGGCCTGGGCGGCGCCGTGCTCCTCGTCGAGCGCGGTGCGCGCTTCCGGCGCCAGCGGCGCCTGGTCCTGCAGGCGCGCTGTGAGCCGGCGCATCGCTTCCTGCTCGGTTCTCCAGCGCTCGAAGGCGCGGCGCGAGATGTCGCTGTAGACCGCGCTGCCGGTCAGGGTTTCCAGCAGTTCGCCGCGCTCGTTGTCGTCGGTGCGCAAAAAGGCCGAGAATTCGTTCTGGGCCAGCAGCACCGAGCGCGTGAACTGTTCAAAGGATAAGCCGATCCGCTTTTCGATCTCGAGCAGGGTCTCGGTCTTGGTGCTGCCCAGCGCCGCCATCTCCGGCAGCTTGTGCAGGCTCATGGTCACGCCCTGCAGCGCGCCGCTGGCCTTGTTGTACGAGCGGCGCACGCTCCAGCGCGCGCGGTAGGCAAGGCCGTCATTGCCGATGAAGTCGACTTCGGCATAGCCGTCGCCGGCGCCGCGCCGCAGCAGCGTGCGGCGGTCGTGGGCCTGCACGGTGTCGTTGCCGACGTCCGGCACCTGGTTGCCGGTACGCGCCCGCAACAGGCGCGGCGTGGCGTCGTACAGCGCCAGGCACAGGGCGTCGAGCAGGGTGCTTTTCCCGGCGCCGGTCGGGCCGCTGATCGCGAACAGGCCGCTCGAAGCCAGCGGTTCGCTCTCGAAGTCGACCTCGAATTCGCCGGCCAGCGAGGCCAGGTTCTTGCCGCCGATGCGCAGGATCTTCATGCTACCTCCTTGCGCTTTCCGCTGGCGTGGCCGAGATCGTCGCCGGGCATCGTCAGCTCGGCGAAGGCGGCCATCTGGTCATCCGGCGCATCCTCGCCGAAGCGCTGCTGCCACAGGCGGCGGAAGATGTCGTCCGGCTGCAGCTGGGCCAGCTGGTCCAGGGTCAGCGCGGCGTCGATGGCGCTGGCCGTGACGATGCGCCGGGTCGGCTCGATCTTGGCCAGGCGCACCGGCTTGTCCTGGATCGCCGCCTCCACCTGGGCGCGCAAACTGGGTTCGGGGCCGTCCATCAGTACCCGCACTTCCAGGTAGGGCCGGGCGTGGAACGGAAGGTCCGGCAAATCGAGGCTGACCAGTTCCGCGATCACCTCCGCCAGCGGCGCCGGCTTGGCCGGCACGCGCAGCAGTTCCACCGCGCGCGGCACCGGCAGCGGCGTGATCGATTCGGCCCTGGCGCCATCGAGGTCGATGCGCAGCACCTGGTGCTGGTAGCCGACTTCCGCGAACGACAGCGGCAGCGGGCTGCCGCAATAGCGCAGATGCTCTTGCTTGCCGACGCGCTGGGCCAGGTGCAGGTGGCCCAGCGCGGCATAGGCGATGGACGGATCGAACATCGAGGTCGGCAGCGCCTCGGTGCCGCCGATCACGATGCGGCGCTCGGAATCCGGGGAGGCATCGCCGCCGACCATGTGGCAGTGGCCCATGGCCAGGATCGCCTGGTGCGGCGCGCAGCGTTCCCTGGCCAGCGCGTAGGCCTGGTGGTAGAGCAGGGCGATGCCCTGCAGGTAGGCGTCGTAGGGTTTGACGGCGGCGTCGGCATCGGCCTCGCCGGCGTCGGTTTTGGCGGCGGCGGGCGGGCGCGGCACGTCGCCGGGACGCAGGAAGGGAATCGCCACGCACCAGGCCTTGACCGTGCCATCCTTGCCGGTGAGCGGCACCAGCAGGCGTTCCAGGTCGATGGCGCCATCGGGACCGCGCGTGACGTTGCCGACCACGCGCGTGCCGTGCGCTTCCAGCAGCGGGCCCGGCGCTTCCAGGCGGCCGGCCGAGTCGTGGTTGCCGGCGATGATCACGATGTCCAGCTGCGGCGCAAGGGCGCGCGCCTGCCGCAGGAAACCGTAGAGCTGGCGCTGCGAGGCGGCCGATGGATTGGCGTTGTCGAAGATGTCGCCGGCGATCAGGAGGGCGTCGATCTGCTCGGCCACGATGGTGTCGAGCAGCCAGTCGAGGAAGCGCTGGTGCTCCCAGGTCCGGTCGAAGTTGTGCAGGGTCTGGCCGAGGTGCCAGTCGGAAGTGTGCAGCAGCCGCATGGGATCGATGATCAGGTGGATCGGTGAACGGGTGGGATGGATGAGCCAGGTCGCTCAGGATGAGCCAGGCCGCAAGAACCTATCTCGGCAGGGGGGAAGATGATGGCGATGGATGGCAAGCGCGGGCAAGGCGTGAGGAGGACGCATGGCACTTCCATGCGACGACGAGCAACGCCGCCCCCGCTTGGCAGACGCGCCAGCAGCGACTCCAACCTGTTGAGATAGGTTCGTACTATAGCGCAGACCGCGGGCGTGTGTAAAAAGTTCGCCGCGCAATCGCCTGCATGGAAAACAACAATGCTGGAAGGTCATTACAATCCAGTCATGACCGAACCGATATTGTCGATAGGCGCCGCGCGCGCCCTGCACCTGGCGGCCCAGGGCATGCTGCAGGCCAGGCGCGGGCGTGCCGGCAAGGACGACGTGCTGGCGGCGATCCGGCGCATGGACATGTTGCAGATCGACACCATCAGCGTGGTCGCGCGCAGCCCCTACCTGGTGCTGTGGAGCCGCCTGGGCGACTATGATCCGTGCTGGCTCGACCAGCTGCTGGCGGAAGGCAAACTGTTCGAATACTGGGCGCACGAAGCCTGCTTCATCCCGATCGGGGATTACGGGCTCTACCGGCACCGCATGATCGATCCCGGCTCGCTCGGCTGGAAATATTCCGCCAGTTTCGTGCGCGACCACCGCGACCAGGTCGAGCGCGTGCTGGAACACATCCGCAGCCATGGTCCGGTACGCTCGGCCGACTTCGCGCGCACCGATGGACTGGGCGGCGGCTGGTGGCAGTGGAAGCCCGAGAAGCGCGCGCTCGAAGCGCTGTTCACGGCCGGGCTGCTGATGATCGCGCGGCGCCAGCAGTTCCAGCGCGTGTACGACCTGGCCGAGCGCGTGCTGCCGGGCTGGGACGACAGCCGCATGCCGTCGATGGCAGACACCCGGCGCGCCTTCGCGTTGAAAGCCGTCAAGGCGATCGGCGTGGCGAAGGCGGCCTGGATTCCCGACTATCACCGGACCAAAGCGCCGCATCCCGATCCGGACGCACTCGCGGATGCCGGGCTGCTGCTGCGGGTGCGCGTGGACGGTTGGCGCGAGCCGGCTTTCGTGCACCCGGACCATGCGGACCTGCTGGGACGCGCCGGCGCCGGCGCCTTGGCGGCCAGCCGCACCAGCCTGCTGTCGCCCTTCGATCCGATCGTCTGGGACCGGCGGCGCGCGCTCGAACTGTTCGGTTTCGATTACCGCCTGGAATGCTATACGCCGGCGCACAAGCGCCGCCACGGTTATTTCACGCTGCCGATCCTGCGCCGCGGCGCGCTGGTCGGGCGCGTCGACGCCAAGGCGCACCGCGGGCAGGGCGTGTTCGAGTTGAAATCGCTGGCGCTGGAGCCGGGCGTGCGCATCGGCGCCCGGCTGGCGGACGACGTGGCGGGCACGGTGCTGCGCTGTGCATGCTGGCACGCTTGTCCGGCGGTAACGCTGGCGCGGGCCGAGCCGGAAGCGTTCGGGGTGCTGCTGCGCGCTGCGCTGGCGCTGGCCCGACCGGTGGCGGATGGGCAGGCGCTTGCCGTGGCTGATGCACCCTGAGCGGCGAAATCTGCAACATTCTCGGCGGCATTGCAAGCGCCGAGGCACAGCGGCAGGCTCCGGGTGGGGTTTGCGATAGATCAAATGCCAAGTCGGCAGCCCTCCGTACACTTTGTACTCCTTCAGGCCGATGACAATAAAACATCCCTCCGGCCTGTTCAAAACAAAGCTTCCCATCCAGGCTTCCAGGCCGGCCATCCGTGCGGCAAGCCCGTGTTTTGGCGAACGACTCAACGGAGACCGAATGCTGACGTCGACTTATACGCTCGTTGCCCTATCCGTCGAACAGAACCAGGTTCGCGCGGCCCTGCAGTCGCTGGTCGAAGACCTGCATGCGCTGCCGGGCGACATCACGACCCTGGCTGCCGGCCGCGCCGCGCAATTGTGCGCAAGCCTGCGCCAGACCTACGACAACTGCCACTGGCGCAAGCTGGACAAGTTCCTGGTGCCGGCCCTGCGCCGCCACACGGCGGCCGCCGACGGCCTGCTGCGCGACCTCGAGCAGCTCAGCAGCAGCGCGGCCGAAGCGATGTACGCGGCCGAGTCCTGCGTCGGCCCGGCCGACCGTCCGGTGCCGCGCGAGCACTTCTGCGGCGCCGTCGAGCGTTGCGTCGCGGTCCTGCGCCGGCGCCTCGAGCGCGAGGAGCACGAACTGTTTCCGCTGGCGCGCAGCGTGGTCGGCACCGATGCCTGGTTCGCGATCGCCAACCAGATGCTGGCGCACGACGCCATGGCGCGCGAACGGCGGGTAGCGCCGCGCCGCGGCAGCCTGCTGGCCGATGCCGCCCTGTTCCAGCGTGAGCCGTTCGAACGCGAGCCGCCGCCGGCGCGCTATGCGCTGCAGAACGCCGCGCAGTGTTTCGATTCCGGTCATCGGCACGCAGCAATGTCGATTGCCCACTGACACTTGTTCGGACGTGTTGGGCGCACGCGCCAGTCCGGTGGCGCGAAGCCATCAGGCTTCTTTGTTATGATGGCGATTTTGGAAGTGCGATTTCATCATGTTCGAGTTCCTATTCAAGCGGTCGGGCGACAACAAGTCCGGCGACAAGCCGGCCGAGAAGGGTGCGTCACAGAAAGGCGCGCAACCCGAGCAGCCCGCGTCCCCGCCCGCCACCCCATCGTCGCAGCGTGCGCTGCAGGCCGAACGCCTGGCCCGGGTGCAGGGCGACGAGGCCGCCGCAGTGGAATTCATCCTCCAGTGCGAATTTTCCGAACTGCGGCTCACAGCGGCCGAGTTCGTCCATAGCCCGGCCGCCCTCGACCGCGTGCACACGGCCATGCGCAACACCGACCGCCGCGTCGCCAAGCTGATGCAATCGCGCCTGGACGCCCAGCGCCACCGCGAATCCGAGCACCGGCGCGCCCAGGCCGCGCTCGAGCAGGCGCAGGCCCTGTCCAGGGACGCGTTGCTGACGCCCAACCATGTTGCCGAACTGGACCGCAAATGGGCGGTCATCGCCGCGCCGGAATTGAGCGACGAGTTCCAGCAGGTGCGCGCCGCCCTCGGCCAGCGCCTGGAAGCCCAGGTGCAGCTGCAGCGCGCCATGATCGACCGCCTGGCCACGCTGCGCCAGCTGGCCTCGGGTGGACTGGCGGCGCTCGAACTGGCCGCGCGCCTGGATGCACTGGCCCAGGAACAGGCGCAGGCGCTGCAGTCGCCCGAGCATCCGTCGCTGCCGCGCGGCCTGGTCGCCGAGTTCGGCGTCGAGCACCAGAAGCTGCAGGCCAGCCTGCACGCGCTCGAGGCCGGCCAGGCCGCGCTCGGCGCGCGCGCCGCCTTCCTCGACGCCCGCCAGGCGCAACCCGTGGCCGAGCTGAACGCGGACGCGCTGCGCAAGGAATGGAAGAGCCTGCCGACGCTGCCGCAGGACGAAGCCGGCGGCGAACTGCAGCGCCGCTTCGATGCCCTGCTGGCCAGCCTGCCGCAGCCCGAGCCGCGCAAGCCGAAGGAGTCGAAGGAACCGAAGGAAGCCCGGCCGCCGAAGGCCGCGCAGGAAGCGGGCGTAGCAAGCGCCGAACCGCGCAAGCAGAAGGGTGCCGACCAGCATTTCCTGGACACGATGGATGCGATGGAAGCGGCCCTGCAGCAGGGTTCGCTGGGCACCGCCGCCGAGCTCGACAAGACACTGAAGGAAGCGCGCGACAAGGGCATGCGCCTGACGCCCGCCCAATCCGACCGCCTGACCCACGTGCGGGCCGAACTGAAGCGCCTGTCCGACTGGGCGCGCTGGGGCGGCAACGTCTCGCGCGAGGAACTCATCAAGACCGTCGAAGCCCTGCCGACCCAGAACCTGGCGATGAGCGAGCTGGCCAAGAAGGTCGGCAGCATGCGCGAGCGCTGGAAGGCGCTCGACAGCCTGTCCGGCGCCGCGCCGAAAAGCCTGTGGGAGCGCTTCGACGCCGCCTGCAGCGCCGCCTATGCACCGGCCGCGGCCCACTTCCGCCAGCTGGCCGACGAGCGCCACGCCAACGCGGCGCGCGGCGAGAAACTGGTCGAGGAAGCGCAAGCCGAGATCGCGCGCCTGCAGTCGGGCGAGGCCGACTGGCGCCACGTGGCCGGCACCGTGCAGCGCCTGCGCACCGCCTGGAGCCACCTGGGCGCGATCGACCGCAAGGAAAAGAAACGCCTGGACAGCCAGTTCGCCGATGCCCTGAACATCCTGCAGGCGCCGCTCGAACAGCAGCGCAAGGGCGAAATGGCCGAGCGCGAGGAAATCATCGAGCTGGCTTCCGCCATCGATCCGCACGACCGCCACGCGATCGAGACCATGCGCGCCCTGCAGCAGCGCTGGCAGGAGCATGCGCGCGCGCTGCCGCTCGAACGCAAGAGCGAGCAGGCGCTGTGGCAGCGCTTCCGCGCCGTGTGCGACGACGTGTTCCAGCGACGCAAGGAAAGCATGCACGAAGCCGACATCGAGCGCCGCGCGCACGAGGCGGCCAAGGAAGCGATCAGCGCGCGCCTGGAAGCGGCGGCGCCCGACGCCACCCCGGCCACGGCCGGCAAGCTGCTGCGCGAGGCGCAGGCCGAATGGCAGGCGATCGGTCCGGTGCCGCGCGCCCACGAAGTCCGGGTCGAGAAGCGCTTCCACGCGGCCCAGGCGCTGGTACAGCAGCAGGTCGACCAAATCCGGCGCGCCGCCGGCGTGGCCCAGGCCGGCCAGCTGCGCGACAAGCTGCGCCTGGTGCAGGAACTCGAGCAAGGCGTCGCCGCATCGGCGCAGGGCGACAGCAACGACTGGGAAGCGCGCTGGCGCGCCTTGCCGGCGCTGGACGCCGAACTCGAGCGCACCCTGCGCACCCGCTTCGAGGCCGCGCTGGCGGCCTTGTCGGCCGGGGATGACGAGCGCGCGGAGTACGCCCGCCTGCTGGAAGGCAACCGCGAACCGCTGCTGCACGACCTGCTGCGCATGGAAATCGGCGCCGGCATCGACAGCGGTCCGGAATTCGCGCGCGAGCGCCTCAAGCTGCAGGTCGAGGTGCTGCAATCCTCGCTCAAGTCCGGCCAGAAGAACGGCAAGGGCGCAGCCTCCGCCGCGCCGCCTGCCGGTACCGCGGCCCAGCTGCGCGCGCTGTGCGCGTTGCCGGCGCTGCTCGACGCACGCACCGCATCGCGCATCGAGCAATTGTTCCTGCGTCTGGCGAGGGATGCCAAATGAATGCGCCGGCGCATGATGTGATGAGTGACCGGTGCCGGGTCGAGGTGCGGGTGCAGTCGGCCGACTTCGACCTGGGTGCGGAAGTCGCGCGCCTGCGCGAAGGCGATGCCCGCATCGGCGCGGTGGTGAGTTTCGTGGGTACGGTGCGCGACATGAACGACGGCGACCGGGTGGCCGAGCTCGAGCTGGAACACTATCCAGGCATGACCGAGCGCTCGCTCGAAGGCATCGTCGAACAGGCGCGTGCACGCTGGCCGCTGTACGGCGCGCTGGTGGTGCACCGCGTCGGACCGATGCAGCCGCTGGAGCAGATCGTGCTGGTGGCCTGCAGTGCGGCGCACCGCGGCGAAGCCTTTGCCGCCTGCGAATTCATCATGGATTACCTGAAGACCGAGGCGCCGTTCTGGAAGAAGGAGCAGACGCCGCAGGGTGCGCGCTGGGTCGATGCGCGCGTCAGCGACGACGCGGCCAGGGCCAAGTGGGCTTGAGCTGTCACGGCTGCGTTGCCGTGGGCTGTGCTGTTGCGGGCTGAGCTGCCGTGGCCTGCGCTGATGCGTGGTTGGTGCCGGATAGCCGCAGCTGTCCGGCGTCAAGCCTTATCGGTTGCGGCAAAAGTTTCTCTGTGGAAAAGTTCCTCCGTCATCTTTAAATGGAGAACGGCATGAACCCTTCCAGCAACACAGCGTACAAACCGAGCAGCGCCTTTGTCGGCGCGTCCTGGGCCGCCCTGATCGTCGGGCTGGCGGGCTACCTGATCGGCTTGTGGAATGCCCAGGTGCAGCTGAACGAAAAAGGCTATTACCTGACGATCCTGCTGTACGGCTGCTGCGCCGCCGTCTCGCTGCAAAAGACCTTGCGCGACCGTAGCGAAGGCCAGCGCGTCACCGGGATCTACATGGGGCTGTGCTGGATATCGCTGCTGGCGTCGGTGCTGCTGGTGGTCGGACTGTGGAACGCCACCCTCGCGCTGAGCGAAAAAGGTTTCTATGCGATGTCCTTCGTACTGGCGCTGTTTGCCATCGTCGCGGTGCCGAAGAACGTGCGCGACCTGGCGATGTTCGGGACGCCGGCGGATGGCCGGGTGCTGGATCCGGCATGATTGCCTGATCTGAAGCGCCGGCCCGGCAGCCGGTCCGGCGCGCCCAGCCAGTTCAGGCATCCAGTCCAGACACTATCGATATCGGTATCAGGATTTTTCCTCCACTTCCTTCTCCCTGGCCTGGCCCCGGCGCCAGGCCGCCTTTTCGCCCGGCCCCGTGCCATCGGGCGCCTGTTCATCCGGTGCCTGTCGTGCACGCCCGAACTTGCCGCTCCCCGGCCGCTGCGCCCGGTAGATGCCGGTGTGCCCCGAAAACAGGTAGCTGACCACGCAGGCGGTCGCCGCGTACACGCCCACTTCCGCGCCGAACAGTTCCATCGCCATCAGCGTCGACGCGATCGGCGTATTCGCCGCGCCGGCGAACACCGCCACGAAGCCGACCCCGGCCAGCAGTGCGATCGGCAGTTGCAGCAGCGGCGCCAGCGCATTGCCCAGCGTCGCGCCGATATAGAACAGCGGCGTCACTTCGCCACCCTTGAAGCCGCTGGCCAGCGAGCCGATGGTGAACGCCATCTTGGCGGCGAAATCCCAGGCCGGCAGTGGCTGCTGGAAGGCGGCCTGGATGGTCGGGATGCCCAGGCCGAGGTAGCGTTCCACGCCCCATCCCCACGTGGCCCAGGCAGTCACGGCGATGACGATGCCGCCCAGCAGCGGCCGCAGTGGCGCATACGGCACGCGCCGCCTGCTCCAGCCGCCCAGGGCATGGGTCCAGTCGGCGAACAGCCGGCCGGCCAGGCCGAAGGCGATGCCGGCGATGGCCACCGCCAGCAGCGGCCAGGGCGCCAGGGCGGGAATCGCGTCCAGGGGAATGGCGTAATGCGTGTGATGCGCACCCCACAGGCGGCAGATGACGTCGCCGGCGATGGCGGCGGCCAGGCTGACCGGCAGGGCGTCGTAGCGCAGGCGGCCGATCGCCAGCACTTCCAGTGCGAACACGGCGCCGGCCAGCGGCGTGCCGAATACCGAGGCGAAGCCGGCGGCAATGCCGGCCATCAGCAGGATGCGCCGGTCCTGGTGGCGCAGCCGGAACAGGTGGGTCAGTTGGTCGGCCAGCGCGCCACCCATCTGCACCGCCGTCCCTTCGCGGCCGACCGAGGCGCCGAACAGGTGCGAGACCACGGTGCCGCCCAGCACCAGCGGCGCCATGCGCAGGGGGATGACCTGTTTCGGATCGTGGATTTCCTCGATCAGCAAATTGTTGCCGCCTTCTACCACGGTGCCGTATTTCAGGTAGAGCCAGCCGACGCCGAAGCCGGCCAGCGGCAGCAGCGCCAGCAGCCAGGGATGCGCAGTGCGCACCGCCGTGGCCCAGTCGAGCGTGAACAGGAACATGGCGGACGCGGACCCGCCCAGTGCGCCGGCCAGCAGGGCCAGCAGCAGCCATCTGGCAGGATGGAGCAGGGACGCGAAGCGTTCGGGCATCCTGCGACGGTTGGCAGCACTGCGATGGTGGGTGGAACGATCGGGCGTCATGCATGTCCTGTAAAAGCAGGTCCTGTAAAAAGGGAGCAATGGTTCCCTGGACATGCGGCAGGCTGGACGCGTGTGCCTGCACATTCCGCATGGCCGGACATCCGGCGGGGAAGCGTGCAGGCATCATCAGCTCGGGGAGCGGTTCGCGCCGCAAAAGCGGACGCTAGAGGTATGCCATCTCTGGGGAATATTCTAGCGCAGCCTGAAGCGGCATGCCACTCACGGTTAGATCAAGCCCGGCTAATCCAGAATCGTTTCGGTCGAGAGGGCCTAACAAAGCCTCCATGCCTGCGTTGCAGCGCCTCGCCGTACAGGCGTACTGTCTTCGTCGCCGCGCCTTGCCCTGAAGGCTTGGTTAGGCACTCTACGTTGTATTTAAGTAAAGCAGCCAGTTTCGCATCTTGAAAAGCCACCCTGTCACCCTTAATTTGGTTCCAACTTGAAATTCAAACCTGACTACTAGGGGTAACGAAAATGCGGCAAGATAAATTGACGACCAAGCTCCAGGAAGCGCTGGCGGACGCCCAGAGCCTGGCGGTCGGCAACGACAACCAGTACATCGAACCGGTGCACCTGCTGTCCGCCCTCCTGAACCAGGACGACGGCGGCGCGCGTTCGCTGCTGCAGCGCGCCGGCGTCAACGTCGGCGGCTTGATGAATGCCTTGCGCGGCGCCCTCGAGCGCCTGCCGAAAGTGTCCGGCACCGGCGGCGACGTGCAGGTCGGGCGCGAACTGGTCGGCCTGCTGAATCTGTCCGACCGCGAATCGCAGAAACGCGGCGACCAGTTCCTGTCCAGCGAAATGGTGCTGCTGGCGCTGACCGACGACAAGTCCGATGCCGGCCGCCTGGCGCGCGAGCACGGCCTGAGCAGGAAATCGCTGGAATCGGCGATTCAAGCGGTGCGCGGCGGCGAATCCGTGAATTCGCAGGACGCCGAGGGCCAGCGCGAAGCGCTGAAGAAATATACGCTCGACCTGACCGAGCGTGCGCGCCAGGGCAAGCTGGACCCGGTGATCGGCCGCGACGACGAGATCCGCCGCGCGATCCAGGTGCTGCAGCGCCGCTCCAAGAACAATCCGGTGCTGATCGGCGAGCCGGGCGTGGGCAAGACCGCCATCGTGGAAGGCCTGGCCCAGCGCATCGTCAACGGCGAGGTGCCGGATTCGCTCAAGGGCAAGCGCGTGCTGTCGCTCGATATGGCGGCCCTGCTGGCCGGCGCCAAGTTCCGCGGCGAGTTCGAGGAACGCCTGAAGGCCGTGCTGAAGGAGCTGGCCCAGGACGAAGGCATGACCATCGTCTTCATCGACGAGATCCACACCATGGTCGGCGCCGGCAAGGCCGAGGGCGCGATGGACGCCGGCAACATGCTCAAGCCTGCCCTGGCGCGCGGCGAGCTGCACTGCGTCGGCGCGACCACGCTCGACGAGTACCGCAAGTACGTCGAGAAGGATGCCGCGCTGGAGCGCCGCTTCCAGAAGATCATCGTCGACGAACCGAGCGTGGAGGCGACTATCGCCATCCTGCGCGGCCTGCAGGAAAAGTACGAGCTGCACCACAAGGTCGAGATCACCGACCCGGCGATCATCGCCGCGGCCGAGCTGTCGCATCGCTACATCACCGACCGCTTCCTGCCGGACAAAGCGATCGACCTGATCGACGAGGCGGCCTCGAAGATCAAGATCGAGATCGATTCCAAGCCGGAAGTGATGGACAAGCTCGACCGCCGCCTGATCCAGCTCAAGATCGAGCGCGAAGCTGTCAAGAAGGAAACCGACGAGGCCTCGCAGCGCCGTCTCGAGCTGATCAACGATGAAATCGCGCGCCTGGAGCGCGAGTACAACGACTACGAGGAAATCCTCAAGGCCGAAAAAGCCGCGGTGCAGGGCACGACCCATATCAAGGAAGAGATCGAGCGCATCCGCCTGCAGATGGAGGAAGCCAAGCGCCAGAGCAACTGGCAGAAGGTGTCCGAACTGCAGTATGGCCGCCTGCCCGAGCTGGACAAGCAGTTGCAGCACGCCGAGGAAGCCGGCGAGAAGGCCGAGGGCGAAGCCGGGAAGCCACGCCTGCTGCGTACCCAGGTCGGCGCCGAGGAGATTGCGGAAGTGGTGTCGCGTTCGACCGGCATTCCGGTGGCGCGCATGATGCAGGGCGAGCGCGACAAGCTGCTGCATATCGAAGAGAAGCTGCACGAGCGCGTGGTGGGGCAGGACGAGGCAATCGAGGCGGTGTCGGATGCGATCCGCCGCTCGCGCGCCGGCCTGGCCGATCCGAACCGTCCCTACGGTTCCTTCATGTTCCTGGGTCCGACCGGCGTCGGCAAGACCGAATTGTGCAAGGCGCTGGCGTCGTTCCTGTTCGATACCGAAGAGTCATTGATTCGCATCGACATGAGCGAATTCATGGAGAAGCATTCGGTGGCCCGCCTGATCGGCGCGCCGCCGGGCTATGTCGGCTACGAGGAGGGCGGTTACCTGACCGAGGCGGTGCGGCGCAAGCCCTACAGCGTGATCCTGCTGGACGAGATCGAGAAGGCGCACCCGGACGTGTTCAACGTGCTGCTGCAGGCGCTCGACGACGGCCGCATGACCGATGGCCAGGGCCGCACCGTGGACTTCAAGTACACCGTGATCGTGATGACCTCGAACCTGGGCTCTGGCAAGATCCAGTCGATGGAAAGCTCGGATCCGGCGGTGGTCAAGCTGGCCGTGATGGCCGAGGTGCGCGGTCACTTCCGTCCCGAGTTCATCAACCGGATCGACGAGATCGTGGTGTTCCATGCGCTCGACGAGAAGAACATCGGCGCCATCGCCCGGATCCAGCTGCATGGACTGGAGCAGCGCCTGCAGAAGATGGAGATGGCGCTGGAACTGAGCGACGAGGCGCTGCAGAAGATCGCTGAAGCCGGCTTCGATCCGGTGTACGGCGCCCGTCCGCTCAAGCGCGCGATCCAGCAGCAGATCGAGAATCCGCTGTCGAAGGCGATCCTGGCCGGCCGCTTCGGTCCGAAGGACACGATCCGCATCGATGTGAAGGGTGGGCAATTGACCTTTGGCGAGGAGCCGACGGTCGAGCTGGCGAAGTAAGTACAGCCGGTTCCGGCATTGCCGGAACCGGTAGAAAGTACCGATAGTGATGACAAAGCCCCGATCCGGCGCAACCGGATCGGGGCTTTTTTATTCCTTGTGGGCTACGTTCAGGACAGGTTCACACCGGTTCCAGCGCCGCCGCCTGGCGTGCCCGCCGATTCTTGACCATCCCGACCAGTCCGGCCAATCCGCTGCCGCCGACCAGCAGGGCAATGAGCCAGGTTGGCGTCTTTTCGGACATGTCGGCACGCAATTCGGCATCGCGTTCGACGTGCACGGCCGCGGTTGGTGCCTGTACACCCGCCGGTTGTTCAGGTGCTGGCGCGGCATGCGCCATGCCGAGTGCGCCGGTTCCGAGCAGCATCGCAAAAATGGTGTTGCGAAACATCGACATCATGTGAATTTATCCTGGAATAAAGCAAAGCTGGCCGGGCGGAATCAGGATGCCCGATGTCCGGACAGGGGTCTGATCGTATTTTGTTGCCTTGTGGAATTATGATGCCTAACTCCCTCATTATCGTCAATTTTTATTTACCTATGCAATCGATAGCCTGCCTACATCAAGGAAGATAGACGCTGCGCGCGCATGATTTTGATGAGGAAATTTGAATAAAGAGTCCATTTTCGCATTGCGAAAAGCGATTCGCTCAGGTGAAAAAGACCCGGAAGGAACGCCCCCGGCAGTTCCCATAACAAGAAATTTGTTTCCGTATCATGAAATTAAAATCGTAAGTAGATGATTATTAAGGTAATAAAAATACTCCTATGTCTTATACAAGAGTGTTTGTGCTGCGCACAATCGGCTTATCATGTTTCCAACGGCCTCCAGGCAGTCGCACCGATTGTTTTTAAATTGAAGCACTTATCTACTAGCAATTTCATTAGGAGAACATCATGGCAACGCGAGAACAGCAAATCGCTAATTTGCAACAAGATTGGGACAACAACCCTCGCTGGCAGGGGATGGTGCGCAATTACACTGCGGAAGACGTGGTGCGCCTGCGCGGTTCGGTGCAGATCGAGCATACGCTGGCGCGCCGCGGCGCCGAGAAGCTGTGGGACCTGGTGAATAACGAGGATTACGTGAATGCGCTGGGGGCGCTGACCGGCAACCAGGCCATGCAGCAGGTCAAGGCCGGCCTGAAGGCAATTTACCTGTCCGGCTGGCAGGTGGCGGGCGACGCCAACGTGGCTGGCGAGATGTATCCGGACCAGTCGCTGTATCCGGCCAACTCGGTGCCGCTGGTGGTGCGCCGCATCAACAACACCTTCCAGCGCGCCGACCAGATCCAGTGGTCGGAAGGCAAGGGCGATATCGATTACTTCGCGCCCATCGTGGCCGATGCCGAAGCCGGTTTCGGCGGTGTGCTCAACGCCTACGAACTGATGAAGGCCATGATCGAAGCCGGCGCCGCCGGGGTCCACTTCGAGGACCAGCTGGCGTCGGTCAAGAAATGCGGGCACATGGGCGGCAAGGTGCTGGTGCCGACCCGCGAAGCGGTCGAAAAGCTGAACGCGGCGCGCCTGGCGGCCGACGTGATGGGCACCCCGACCCTGGTCATCGCCCGCACCGACGCCGAGGCCGCCGACCTGCTGACCTCGGACGTCGACGCCAACGACCAGCCGTTCTGCAGCGGTGAGCGCACCGTCGAGGGTTTCTTCCGCGTCCGTCCCGGCGTCGAGCAGGCGATCTCGCGCGGCCTGGCCTACGCGCCCTACGCCGACCTGGTGTGGTGCGAGACCGGCAAGCCGGACCTGGCCTTCGCCAAGCGCTTCGCCGACGCCATCCACGAAAAATTCCCGGGCAAGATGCTGGCCTATAACTGCTCGCCGTCGTTCAACTGGAAAAAGAACCTGGACGACGCCACCATCGCCAAGTTCCAGAAGGAACTGGGCGCGATGGGCTACAAGTTCCAGTTCATCACGCTGGCCGGCTTCCATGCGCTCAACTACAGCATGTTCAATTTGGCGCACGGCTATGCGCGGCGCGGCATGTCGGCCTTCGTCGAGCTGCAGGAAGCGGAATTCTCGGCTGCCGACAAGGGCTTTACCGCGGTCAAGCACCAGCGCGAAGTCGGTACCGGCTACTTCGATGCGGTGACCCAGGCCATCCAGCAAAACCAGAGCTCGACCACGGCCTTGCACGGCTCCACGGAGGACGAGCAGTTCTTCGATGAGCAAAAAGTGGCCTGAAGGGGGCTTTGTTGATTGTTGTTTGTCAGGCCGCAGCGTGTTCCAGCCGCTGCGGCTTTTTCTTGCCCGGTTGTGGGAGATCGCGCCCATCTGGTGGATAATGCGGGCAACTTGCGCGCGATGCGTTCGCCGCTGCATTCACTTTTTTTGGAATTCCACTATGTTTAGCTACCGCCACGCCTATCACGCGGGGAATCATGCTGATGTCCTGAAGCATTTTATCCAGGTTCAGTTGCACCAATATATGAACCAGAAGGACACGGCCTATACCTATATCGACACCCATGCCGGTGTCGGCGTGTACGCGCTCGACAGCGCCCAGGCCAGCAAGAGCGGCGAGTTCGAGGATGGCATCGCGCGCCTGTGGGGCCGCGACGACCTGCCCAAGGCGCTGGCCGACTACGTGGAGGTGGTGCGCGCGCTGAATCCGAGCGGCAAGTTGCGCTATTACCCGGGTTCGCCGTATGTGGCCGAGCAGATGGCGCGCGCCGAAGACCGCCTGCGCCTGTTCGAACTGCATCCGGCCGACATCAAGCACCTGGTCGACAATTTCCGCAAGCTGGAAGCGCACAAGGCCGAGCAGGGCGAACGCGCGCGCGGCCGCCGCATCATGATCGACTACAAGGACGGTTTCCAGGCCATGAAGGCACTGCTGCCGCCGCCGTCGCGCCGCGCGCTGGTGCTGATCGATCCGCCCTATGAAGTCAAGCTCGACTACAAGCACGTGCGTGATGCGCTGGACGAGGCGCTCGGGCGTTTCCCGACCGGCATGTTCGCGATCTGGTACCCGGTACTGCAGCGCATGGAGTCGCGCCAGTTCGCCGACCGCCTGAAGCGCCTGCCGGCCAAGGAATGGCTGCATGTGACGCTGACCGTGGCCACGCCCGGCCCCGACGGCACCGGCATGCACAGCAGCGGCATGTTCATCCTGAACCCGCCCTACACACTGGAAGCAACCTTGCGCGAGGTGCTGCCTTACCTGGTCCAGGTGCTGGGCCAGGACAGCGGCGCCACCTTCCGCATCGAGCGCGGCACCCAGGTCACCGGCGCCATCGCCGGACGCGCCACCGCCAGCGGTCCGCGCATGCCGGTCGGCAATGCGCGCCGCGCCAGCCCGCTGTCCGGCGCCGGCAGCCTGCGCCTGCCGGGCCAGGCCTTTGGCGACGGTCCGCGTGCGCGCGGCGAAGGCGAGGGCGAACAGCGCCCGGGGGCCAAGCCGGCCGGACGCGGCCCGGCCGATCGCGACCCGGCCGATCGCGGCCCGGCCGATCGCCAGCAGGAACGCGGTCCGCGCGAGCACAATGCCAACGATCGCCAGGCGGGCGGCGCCGGACGCAGCAGCCAGGATCGTTCCGCCGGCAACGGTTCCACCACCGCGCGTCCCGGCACTGCGCGTCCCGGCACTGCGCGTGCGGGCGCGCCGCGTACCGGCACCGGCCGCCCCGGCACCGCCCCGCGCGGCCTCAAGCGCAACGGTTCAGGCCGCTCCTGAACCCTTCCCACCATCATCGCGACACGTTCACCGTTCCTCGCCGGGCCAGATCCGGCCGGGAACGCGTCGGTAACGTTTTGATACGATGTCGAAATGTAAATATTATCCGTCTGTAGTATAGTCGGACGCGTGCTCCGGCCCATCGGCGCACGCAGCGCGATCACGCGCAATCATTGCTATTCAGGAGTGTTACATGCATGCGGTTGCAACGGCAGGCACGGCCATGCCGTCCGATGAGTTCTTTCTGGCGCGTCAACCCATACTCGGGCGCGACCAGAAGCTGGTGGCGTTCGAGCTGCTGTTTCGCGCCGCCGCGGAGCACGAGGACGCGCAGCTGACCGATTATGCCGCGGCGACCGCCGCCGTGATTTCGCATGCATCCCAGCTCGGGATGAAGCAGGTGGTCGGTGAGCAGATTGCTTTCGTCAATGTCGACGAAGTGGTGCTGATGAGCGATTTCGTCCGATTTCTGCCTCCTGATAAGGTGATTCTCGAAATTCTCGAAACCGTGCAGGCCACGCCGGAAGTGACGGCGCGGGTACGGGAATTGAAGGAACTCGGCTTCAAGTTCGCCCTCGACGATGTTATAGATCATTCTGACCAGGTGAGCAAGCTCATGGACCTCGTGGACGTGATCAAGATCGACCTGCAGGGCGTCAGCCGCGAAGAACTGGCCGAGCTGGCGCGCACCCTGCGCGGTCCGAACCAGAAACTGCTGGCGGAAAAGGTCGAAACCATCGAGGAATTCCAGCTGTGCATGGAACTCGGCTTCGAATATTTCCAGGGATATTATTTTGCGCGCCCGGCGATTTTGTCCGGCAAGAAGATCACGCCATCCGAGATGGTGCTGCTGCGCCTGCTGGAATTGATCAATTCGAATGCCGACAACGAGGCCATCGAAGCGGTGGTCAAGCGCGATACCCTGCTCAGCCTGAACCTGCTGCGGCTGGTCAACAGCCACCTGACCGGTACCAGCGGCGGCCACATCGAATCGGTATCCCAGGCCCTGGCCCAACTGGGACGCAGCCAGCTGCAGCGCTGGGTGCAGATCCTGCTGTACAGCGGCCCCGACGGCAACGTCGAGCTGAATTCGCCCCTGCTGCAGATGGCGACCACGCGCGGCCGCCTGCTCGAGCTGATGAGCCTGACCCTGCGTCCCGGCGACGTCGAGGGCGCCAACAATGCCTTTACGATCGGCATCATGTCGCTGATGGATGCGCTGTTTTCGGTACCGATGAGCGACATACTGGGAAGGGTCGAGGTGTCCAGCGAGGTCCGTGCCGCGCTGCTGGAACGCGCGGGCGACTACGGCGCCATGCTGCAGATCGCCGAGGAACTCGAGGGCGCCCAGTGCACCCGCGCACTGACGCAGGCGCTGGGCAAGCTGGGATTGTCAACCAAGCGGCTGCGCGAGATCGAACTGGCGGCGTTCGACTGGGTGCGCGAGTTGAGCGGGGCGGAGGTGCTCTGATTGTCGTTTTCGGCACTGCCGAAAACGACTTTCCGACAATGTCGGGAACGACGCGCAAGCGTTAGCTGATCACGCCGGCACCCAGACTTTCCTACTGCCCCAGCAGCAGGAACACCGTCGGCTTCTTGTGAAAATCCGGCCCTTTCCCGGCCGCCAGCTGCGCCTTCCACTTTACTGCGGGCAAGGTCTTCACAGACTCGCTGGCCAGCGACAAATCCGTCGCCACGCATACCAGGGTGCCCGGTTGGCAGGCACTTACCAGCGCTTCCAGCATCGCCGCGTTGCGATACGGCGTTTCGATCAGCAACTGCGTCTGCTTTTCGCTGCGCGAGCGCTGTTCCAGCTGCTGGATGCGCTTGGTGCGCTGGGCGGCGTCGGTCGGCAGGTAGCCGTTGAAGGCGAAGCTCTGGCCGTTCAGGCCGCTTGCCATCACGGCCAGCAGCAGCGACGACGGGCCGACCAGCGGCCGCACCGCAATGCCGTGCTGGTGGGCGAGGCGCACCAGGTCGGCGCCCGGGTCGGCCACCGCCGGCACGCCGGCTTCCGAGACCAGGCCGGCGTCGCGGCCCTCGAGCAGCGGCGCGAGCAGGGCGGCCAGCGCCTGGGCCGGGGTGTTGACGTTCAGTTCGGCGATCTGGATGTCCTGCAGCGGCCGCGCCAGCGGATGGTCGATGGCGACCAGCTTCAGGAAGGCGCGCGCGGTCTTGGCGTTCTCGGCCACGAAATAATCGAGCTTCGAGGCGATGTCCTGCACCTGCTCCGGCAGGATGTGGGACAGGGCACGGGGCGCCGCTTCGGTGGGGCCGAGGGTGTTGGGGATCAGGTAGAGGGTGCCGGGCATGTTGCGGTTAAGGTTGCGGTAAATAGTGCGATAAATGTTGCAGTCGATGCGCTGCGGGCCGGATTCGGATTCGGATTCGGATCCGGGTTCAGGTGCGGAAAAACGGCATGCCCGCGCGGCGCAGCATGCCGGTGAGCGCGATCAGCGGTAGGCCGGTGAGGGCGCTCGGGTCGCTGCTGTCGATGCGTTCCAGCAGCGCGATGCCCAAGCCTTCGTTCTTGGCGCTGCCGGCGCAGTCGTAGGGCTGTTCGATGCGCAGGTAGGCATCGAGCTCGGCGTCGGGCAAGTCGCGGAAGGTGACGAACACCTGCACGTTCTCCACCTGGGCCGCTTCAAGCCCGGCGGCATGCGCACGACCGTCCCACAGGCACAGGGCGGTGTGGAACACCACCTGGCGCCCGCGCATTTTCTGCAGCTGGGCCAGGGCGCGCGCATGGTCGCCCGGTTTGCCGATCTGCTCGCCGTCCAGGGTGGCGACCTGGTCCGAGCCGATCACCAGCGCGCCGGGATGCAGGCGCGCGACCGCGCATGCCTTTTCACGCGCCAGGCGCAGCGCCGTCTCCTGCGGCGCTTCGCCGGCCAGCGGCGTCTCGTCGATGTCGGGCGCGATCGCCTCGAAGGGCAGGCGCAGGCGGCCCAGCAATTCGCGCCGGTAGGCGGAGCTCGATGCCAGGATCAGGCGCAAAGGGCTGGCGCTGAGTACGGAACTTGGTATGATGTCGTCCGGTCGAATATTCATAAGAAAAACAGTTGGAATCGCGTCCCGACAAGCAGCCCCGCTGGTTGCGCCCGCGGGCAAAACGGCAAGATGGACCGCCATGCAACGCTTGCCGGCGCCGGCTCCAAAAAATGCAGCAAGTCTTTGACTACGCAGGAAGAAGCCTGTTATTATCGCAGGTTTTCCGGGGAAGTTTTTCCAAATGAGCGCTTTTGTCATCGACGCCTTTGAATTTTGCCGTAATGACGGCTATCGCGAAGGTGTGACGCCAGTGGCGGAAATGACCCGCCTTGCCGCCGATTGCGCCAATCCGTCCGGTTCGATCACCTGGTCGATCCAGGGTGGCAAGACCCAGCAAGGCTACCCGTCGATGACCCTGTCGGTCGCCGGCACCGTGCAGCTGGTGTGCCAGCGTTGCCTGGCCCCGTTCGACTACCACATCGATTCGTCGACCATGCTGGTGCTGGGCAAGGACGACCAGGAAGCGGACGAGATCGAGGAAATCCTCGACGATGAAAGCATCGACGTGATCGTCGGCAGCCACGCCGCGGACATCCGCGAATTGCTGGAAGATGAAGCCCTGCTGGCCCTGCCGCAGGCACCGAAGCACGAGGTGTGCCCCGATACCAAGCTGCTGGACGTCCTGAAGTCCGAGAAGGTATCGCCGTTCGCGGCACTGAAGAGCCTCAAGCCAGAATAATTGCGTCAAACAAGCAGTACAAAATTTGCGCCGCGGTCCCGCTGGTCGGGTACGCCGCGGTGCGTCAAGAACGTGTCAAACGCGTGCAGCAATCGAGTATGGCAGGTTGGTAAGTCGTAAGGCAGCGTTAAACATGTCGGTGATTATTCATGTTGAGTAATTGCCGCTGGGATACTCGATGCGCATGTATTTGCGAATCGAATGTGTTAGAATTTTAGAACTTATGTTTAGGAGTCATCATGGCAGTTCAGCAGAATAAGAAGTCCCCGTCGAAGCGCGGCATGCACCGTTCGCACGATTTCCTGGTAGCGCCGAACCTGGCAGTCGAGCCGACCACCGGCGAGACCCACCTGCGTCACCACATCAGCCCGAACGGTTTCTACCGTGGCCGTAAAGTGCTCAAGACCAAGAACGACGAGTAATCGGCGTCTTGCTGTTTTGTTCGATAAAAGCGGTGTTACGTATGTCAAGTGCGTGGCGCCGCTTTTTCTTTCGTATTTCGTTTCCCATCGGCTGCAAACTTCGCTTGCACACCGTCATTTTCAATTTCGCTGACTTCGCTCGCCCGTCTGCTGCGCGCCAAGGCCAGGCCGCCGCCGGCAGTTTCTGACGCCGCGGTTCATCCCGACAAATGACAATTAAAATCTCCATTGACTGCATGGGTGGCGATCATGGCCCCTCAGTGACCATCCCGGCAGCCCTCGCATTCCTCAAGCGCGAACCTGAAGCCGAGCTGATCCTCGTCGGCCTCGAAGACCAGGTGCGCGCTGAACTCAAGAAACATCACGCGGAAAACAATCCACGCCTGTCCATCAAGCCCGCCACCGAAGTGGTGGCCATGGACGATCCGGTCGAAGTGGCGCTGCGCCGCAAGAAGGATTCGTCGATGCGCGTCGCGATCGAGCAGGTCAAGAGCGGCAATGCCGCCGTCTGCGTCTCGGCCGGCAACACCGGCGCCCTGATGGCGATCTCGCGCTACGTGCTGAAGACCATGGCCGACGTCGACCGTCCGGCGATCTGCTCGATCCTGCCGAACGTGAAGGGCCGTCCGACCTACATGCTGGACCTGGGCGCCAACGTCGACTGCGAACCCCATCACCTGCACCAGTTCGCCATCATGGGCGCGGTGCTGTTCGAGGCGATGGAGCACCGCCGCCCCAGCATCGGCCTGCTCAACGTCGGCACCGAGGAAATCAAGGGCAATGAAGTGGTCAAGGCGACCGCCGCCCTGCTGCGCGCCGACCACCAGCGTGGCGTGCTGGATTTCCACGGCAACGTCGAAGGCAACGACATCTTCAAGGGCACCGTCGACGTCGTCGTGTGCGACGGTTTCGTCGGCAACGTGACCCTGAAGGCCATCGAAGGCCTGTCGCGCTTCGTCAAGGCGACCCTGATGGAAACCACGCTGTCCAAGCTGGGTGCCCTGATTGCGCGCAAGTCGCTCAAGAAGCTGAATCCGGAAAGCTACAACGGCGCCGGCCTGCTGGGCCTGAAGGGCCTGGTATTCAAGAGCCATGGCGGCGCGAATGCGTACGCTTACGAATGGGCAATCCGCCGCGCTTTCGACGCGGCGAAATATAATGTGCAAGATCAACTCTCGGCCCTGATCCACGAGTTGATGCCACCCACCCCTGACACGGAAGCGCCAGGCTCAACCATTCAGCAGGTCAAGCAATGACTGTGTACAGCAAAATCATCGGCACCGGCAGCTATCTGCCCGAACAGCGTGTCACCAACGACGACCTGGCGGCGCAATTGGCCGCCAAGGGTATCGAGACCTCGGACGAGTGGATCGTGACCCGCAGCGGCATCTCGGCGCGCCACTACGCCGCGCTCGAGGAAAACGCCTCGGACCTGGCCGTGAAGGCCGCGCGCCAGGCGCTCGACGCCGCCGGCCTGCAGCCCGAGCAGATCGACCTGATCATCGTCGCCACCTCGACGCCGGATTACTACGGCAATTTCCCGAGCACCGCCTGCATCGTGCAGAACAAGCTCGGCATCCGCAACAACAGCGCGGCCTTCGACGTGTCCGCCGTCTGCAGCGGCTTCGTCTACGCGGTCTCGACCGCGGACGCCTTCATCAAGGCCGGCAACGCCAGGAACGTGCTGGTGATCGGCACCGAAGTGTTCTCGCGCATCCTCGACTTCAACGACCGCAGCACCTGCGTGCTGTTCGGCGACGGCGCCGGCGCCGTGGTCATGAGCGCCTCGGAAGAGCCGGGCGTACTGGCCGTCAAGCTGCACGCGGACGGTAGCCACGGCAATATCCTGTGCGGCCCGAGCAACCCGACCAATGCCGCGATCTCCGGCGAGAAATTCCTGTACATGGATGGCCCGGCGGTGTTCAAGCTGGCCGTGACCGTGCTGGAAAAGGTCGCCAACGAAGCGCTGGCGCATGCCGGCATGGCGTCGTCCGAGATCGACTGGCTGATCCCGCACCAGGCCAACCTGCGCATCATGAGCGGCACCGCCAAGAAGCTCGGCCTGCCGGTCGAGAAGATGGTCGTCACCGTGCAGGAACACGGCAACACCTCGGCCGCGTCGATTCCGCTGGCGCTCGACCAGGCGGTGCGCGATGGCCGCGTGCAGCCGGGCCAGAACGTCATGATGGAAGGCGTCGGCGGCGGCTTCACCTGGGGTGCCGTCCTGGCGCGCATGTAACTTTTCGATCCCCCGAAACAGTAGGGAGTACAAAAATAATGAGCAAATTCGCATTTGTGTTCACCGGCCAGGGCGCCCAGGCCGTCGGCATGCTGAACGGCTTCGCCGGCAACCCGGTGGTCGAGCAGACCGTGGCGGAAGCGTCGGAAGCGCTGGGCCAGGATCTCGGCAAGCTGATCGCCGAAGGCCCGAAGGAAGATCTGGACCTGACCACCAACACCCAGCCGGTGATGCTGACCGCGGCCGTGGCCGTGTATCGCGCCTGGATCGCCGCCGGCGGGCCGGTGCCAAGCGTCGTCGCCGGCCACAGCCTGGGCGAGTATTCGGCGCTGGTCGCTGCCGGCGTGATCAATTTCAAGGATGCCGTACCGCTGGTGCGTTTCCGCGCGCAGTCGATGCAGGATGCGGTGCCGGTCGGGCAGGGCGGCATGGCCGTCATCCTCGGCCTGCAGGCCGATGACGTGCGCGCCGTGTGCGCCGAAGCGGCACAGGGTGACATCGTGGAAGCCGTGAACTTCAACGAGCCGACCCAGATCGTGATCGCCGGCCATACCGGGGCGGTCGAGCGCGCCTGCGAGATCGCCAAGGCGAAAGGCGCCAAGCGCGCCATGAAGCTGTCGGTGTCGGCGCCGTTCCACTCGTCGCTGCTGAAGCCGGCCTCAAGCCGCCTGCAGGACTACATGGCGAACCTGAAGTTCAACGCGCCGCAGATCGACTTGATCAACAACATCGACGTGGCTATCCTGAACGATCCGGCCGCGATCAAGGATGCGCTGGTGCGCCAGGCCGCCGGCCCGGTACGCTGGGTCGAGACCATGCAGAAGATGGCAGCCGAGGGTGTGACCCAGGTCATCGAATGCGCGCCGAGCAAGACCCTGATCGGGATGGCCAAGCGCATCGATCCGGTGCTGGTGGGCGAGGCGCTGGTCGACCAGGCCGCGCTGGAGCGCGTGCTGGCCATCGTCAAGGCTTAAGTAATTAAAGAAAGAACAGAATGAACCTGCAAAACCAAGTCGCCCTCGTCACCGGCGCATCGCGCGGCATCGGCAAGGCCATCGCCCTTGAACTGGCGCGCCAGGGTGCGAAAGTAATCGGCACCGCCACCACCGAATCCGGCGCCGACGCCATCACCGCCTATCTCGCCGAGTTCGGCGGCAAGGGCGTGGTGCTGAACGTCACCGACGCCGCCCAGTGCGCGGCCGTGATCGACGACATCGCCAAGGGCGTCGGCGCCATCGGCATCCTGGTCAACAATGCCGGCATCACCCAGGACCAGCTGGCGATGCGCATGAAGGACGAGGAGTGGGACAGCGTGATCGCCACCAACCTGACCGCGGTCGGCCGCCTGTCGCGCGCGGTCCTGCGCGGGATGATGAAAGCCAAGCAGGGGCGTATCATCAACATCACCTCGGTGGTCGGTTCCAGCGGCAATCCGGGCCAGATGAACTATGCGGCGGCCAAGGCCGGCGTGGCCGGCATGAGCCGTGCGCTGGCGCGCGAGATCGGCAGCCGCAACATCACCGTGAACTGCGTGGCGCCGGGCTTCATCGATACCGACATGACCCGCGGCCTGGGCGAAGGCCAGCACGAAGCGCTGCTGACCCAGATCCCGCTGGGGCGCCTGGGCCAGCCGGAAGACATCGCGCACGCGGTGGCCTTCCTGGCGGGTCCGACCGCCGCTTACATTACGGGCACCACCTTGCATGTCAACGGCGGCATGTACATGGGCTGACAGGCAGTGCCTTTTTCAGAGAAATCTCAGCTTTTAGCAGTAATTTCAGCCGAATTAGCGTCAGACGCTGAAAATAGTTTTTCAACGCGCAAACCCTGATAAAATGCGCGCACTTTCCGCAACACATACCTAATGGAGCCATAACATGTCGGATATCGAACAACGCGTTAAAAAAATCGTCGCTGAGCAACTGGGTGTTGCAGAAGCCGACATCAAAATCGATTCCTCGTTCGTTGACGACCTGGGCGCAGATTCCCTGGACACCGTTGAACTGGTGATGGCCCTGGAAGACGAATTCGAAATGGAAATCCCGGACGAGCAAGCCGAGAAGATCACCACCGTTCGCCAGGCCATCGAGTACGCACAAGCGCACGTCAAGGCCTAAGTATTAAGGATTTCAGGAGAAACGCTTGAGTTCACGCAACCGCCGTGTCGTCGTTACCGGCCTGGGTTGCATCTCTCCGATCGGCAATTCCATTGCCGAGGCGTGGGACGCAGCACTGGCCGGCAAGTCGGGCATTGCCAACATCACCAAGTTTGACGCCTCGTCCTTTTCGACCCGCTTTGCGGGCGAAGTGAAGAACTTCGTCGTCGAGGACTACCTGCCGGGCAAGGAAGGCCGTCACATGGATGCATTCATCCATTACGGCATGGCCGCCGGCATCCAGGCGTTGCAGGATTCGGGCATCGTCGTCACCGAGGAAAATGCTGACCGGATCGGCGTGGTCGTGGGCTCGGGCATCGGCGGCCTGCCGATGATCGAAGAGACCAAGGCGGAGTACGACAGCCGCGGCCCGCGCCGCATCTCGCCGTTCTTCGTGCCGGCCTCGATCATCAACATGATCTCGGGCGACCTGTCGATCAAGTTCGGCCTGCGCGGCCCGAACCTGGCGATCGTCACCGCCTGCACCACCGGCCTGCACTGCATCGGCCAGGCCGCGCGCCTGATCGAATACGGCGACGCCGATGTCATGATCGCCGGCGGCGCGGAATCGACCGTGTCGCCGCTGGGCCTGGGCGGCTTCGCCTCGGCGCGCGCGCTGTCGTCGCGCAACGACGATCCGGCCACCGCCTCGCGTCCATGGGACCGCGACCGCGACGGCTTCGTGCTGGGCGAGGGCGCCGGCGTGATGGTGCTCGAAGAGTACGAACACGCCAAGGCGCGCGGCGCCAAGATCTATGCGGAAGTCGTCGGCTTCGGCATGAGTGCGGACGCCAACCACATCACCGCACCGCTCGAGGACGGCAGTGGCGCCTCGCGTTGCATGGTGTCGGCAATGCAGTATGCGGGCATCAACCCGGACCAGGTGCACTACGTGAATGCGCACGGCACCTCGACCCCGGTCGGCGACGTCGCGGAAGTGAAGGGCATCAAGCGCACCTTCGGCGACCACGCCCGCAAGCTGGTGGTCAATTCCACCAAGTCGATGACCGGCCACCTGCTGGGCGGCGCCGGCGGCCTGGAATCGGTGTTCACCGTGCTGGCGATCCACAACCAGGTCTCGCCGCCGACGATCAACATTTTCAACCAGGATGCGGAATGCGACCTGGACTTCTGCGCCAACACGGCGCGTGAAATGAAGATCGATTACGCGGTGAAGAATTCGTTCGGCTTCGGCGGCACCAACGGTACGCTGGTCTTCGCGAAGATCTAAGTCCAGACCAAAAAGTTTGAACTAGCAAACGCCTGCTCCTGTCAAAGGAGCGGGCGTTTGTCATTTCAGCCTGTCCCATCCTTCCTGATACCGATCCCCATGTCGATTGCGGTTTCCGTCATCGTTGGGCCGTCGCGCATCCACCGCCTGTTGCTCGGCGGCTGCGGCCTGGCCCAGTCCGGGGCGGCGCTCGCCGTCGGCCTCGTTGCGCCCGGGCGTTTCCCCTGGACGCCGTGGCTGGCGCTGTTGCCGGCGCTGGCGGCGGCGGTGCTGCTGTGCGCCGCCGCGCAGCGCGTAAAGACGCATCGGATTGATATTTCTGGAACCGGCGACCTGCGCGTAACGGTACAACAGGGTGTGGGGATCGCGCGCGCCGACGCCGCCGCCGGACGGGTGGCGCAGCCGCCGATACAGCAGCCAATGCATCAAGCGAGGCAGCAACCGATGCAGCAGCCGATGGGTTTGCTGCCGGGATCAAGCGTGTGGGCGGTGCTGGCCCTGCTGCGCTACACGGCGCCGGACGGATCGGTGCGCACGCTGCCGGTGTGGCGCGACAGCGTCGATCCGGCGGCGTGGCGTGCGCTGTCGGTCGCGCTCATCGCCCTCGGGCGGCGCGTGGATGACGGTGCGGGAATCGGCAAAATACGATGAACTTATTGCAGCGGGCCAACTCTCAAGTATCAGGGACGCCGCCGCAGCCAACGGGGCAATGTTCAGTGACGACCGAACGCGAGAGTGATCAACTGCTGGTTGAGCGCGTCCAGGCTGGCGATCGCCGTGCGTTCGACCTGCTGGTGGCGAAGTACCAGCGTCGTCTCATGCGGCTGGTATCGCGCCTCGTGCACGACCCGGCCGAAGCCGAGGACGTAGTGCAGGAAACCTTCATCAAGGCATTCCGGGCGCTGCGCCACTTCCGCGGGGATTCCGCGTTTTATACCTGGCTGTATCGAATAGGCATCAATACGGCAAAGAATTTCCTGGTCACGCAAGGCCGGCGGGCGCCAACCTCGACCGAAACCGATGCCGAGCGTGCGGAAGGATTTGACGACGCGGACAGCTTGCGCGACATTAATACACCCGAGTCGGTGTTGGCCAGCAAGCAGATCGCATACACGGTGAATGCCGCAATGGAAGCGCTGCCGCTCGAACTGAGGACAGCGATCGTCCTGCGCGAAATCGAAGGCTTAAGCTACGAGGAAATCTCTGAAGTGATGGCGTGTCCAATCGGTACGGTACGAAGCAGGATTTTCCGGGCGCGTGAAGTCATTGCCGAGAAATTAAGGCCCTTGCTCGATATCTCCGCGGACAAGCGCCGCTAGGGCCGGCATGCAGGCAACAGGTTTTCGAAGCTCCCTGATGACCCGACGTGATGGAACGACGATGGACATGAACAAAAAGAACCGCGAGCACATCTCGACATTCAGCGATGGCGAGATCCTCGATACCGACCAGGAACTGGCCCTGGCCGCCCTGGACGCGCCCGACGGCCGCGAGGCCTGGGACCTCTATCATCGCATCGGCGACGTCCTGCGCGCCCAGGCCACGCCCGACCTGGCGTCCGGGTTCGCGGCGCGCCTGGCCGAGCGCCTGGCGGCCGAGCCCATGCCCGGCAAGCGCATGGCCACGGCTGCCGAGCCGGTCGAAGCCGCCGCCGTGGTGGCCGGGCCCCGCTGACGCCGTCCTCCCGCCATCCGATTGCGCAGGCCGCCTGCCATCTGCACAGCCTGCCTGCCGCGCCCGCGTCATGTCCGTCTCACGCCCGTGTTGCGCCCCGTCCGGACCTCGGCGCCGCCCGCCTGCGCGCGCCGTTCGTGCCAACGCGACAACATTGAGGTTTTGCCTTACCATTACATCAATTCAAGCCATCATCTCATCTTCTTTTGAATGATCTTATGACAAGCAAAACCAGCACGATCCTGTCGTCCCTCATGTTTGCGGGTGCGAGCCTGATGTCCCTGCCGGCGGCCCAGGCCGCCGCCCCCGTCGCCGTCGCCAGCGTGGCCGGCCTGCCCGATTTCGCCGACCTGGTCGACAAGGTCGGCCCGGCGGTCGTCAACATCCGCACCACCGAGCGCGTGCGCCTCGGCGAAGGCGGTCCGGACGAGGAGATGCAGGAATTCCTGCGCCGCTTCTTCGGTGGCCAGATGGCCCCGCGCGGTCGCCGTGGCACGCCCCAGCAGCCGCAGGAAGAGCAGGTGCAGCGCGGCGTCGGTTCCGGCTTCATCATCTCCGACGACGGCTACGTGCTGACCAATGCCCACGTGGTCGAGGGCGCCGACGAAGTCACCGTCACGCTCACCGACCGCCGCGAATTCAAGGCCAAGGTGCTGGGTTCCGACCGCCGCAGCGACGTCGCCCTGCTGAAGGTCGAGGGCCGCAACCTGCCCAGCGTACGCACCGGCGACTCCGACAAGATCCGCGTCGGCGAATGGGTGATCGCGATCGGTTCGCCGTTCAACCTGGAAAATACGGTTACCGCCGGTATCATCTCGGCCAAGCAGCGCGACACCGGCGAATACCTGCCGCTGATCCAGAGCGACGTCGCGGTCAACCCGGGCAACTCGGGCGGTCCGCTGATCAACATGCGCGGCGAAGTCATCGGCATCAATTCGCAGATCGCGACCCTGTCCGGCGCCTACAACGGCATCTCGTTCGCGGTGCCGATTGCCGAAGTGCTGCGCGTGTCGGACCAGATCAAGAAGACCGGTAAAGTCACGCGCGGACGCCTGGGCGTGCAGATCAGCGAAGTCACGCGCGACGTCGCCGAATCGCTCGGCCTGGGCCGCGCGCGCGGCGCTGAAGTCGCGATGGTGGAGCCGGGCGGCCCGGCGGAAAAGGCCGGCGTCAAGGTCGGCGACATCATCCTGAAGTTCAACGGCAAGGACATCGAGAAGAGTTCCGACCTGCCGCGCCAGGTCGGCGGCGCCGCCGTCGGCAGCCGCGCCACCGTCAGCGTGTGGCGCCGCGGCAACCAGATCGAGCTGCCGGTGACGATCGTCGAACTGCAGGACGAGAAATCGGAAAGCGTCCGCCCGACGCCGAAGAAGCCGACGCCGGAACAGGCGCCGAACGCCCTCGGCCTGCACGTGTCCGACCTGACGCCGGCGCAGAAGCGCGAGATGAAGATCGAGGCCGGCGTGATGGTCGAATCGGCCGAAGGGCGAGCGGCCTCGGCCGGCATCCGCCAGGGCGACCTGATCCTGCAGATGAACAACGTCGAGGTCACCAGTGCCGCCCAGCTCAACGGCCTGGTCGCCAAGCTCGATCCGAAGCGGCCGGTGGCCCTGCTGGTGCGGCGCGAGAACGTGTCGCAGTACCTGGTCATCAAGCCGCGCCAGTGATGGCGGTTCAGGGGCCGGCAGCCGGCACGCCGGCAGCCGGTGCGCCGGTGCGCTTCATGCTGTATTCGCGCAGCTGGTGCCACCTGTGCGAGGACATGCTCGCCGCCCTGCGCGCCGCCATGGCGCGCACCGGTAGACCATTCACGGTCGACGTCGTCGACGTGGACGCCGATCCGGCGCTGGTGGCGCGCTTCGATGAGCTGGTGCCGGTGCTGTACGGCGACCCGGCCGGGCCGGCGCTGTGCCACTACTTCCTCGACGAAGCGGCCTTGCAGCGTTACCTGGGCAGCGCCGCGTAGCCGCCATGCCCGGCCGCATTGCGCAGCACAGTGACCGCCTCCGGCTCACCCAGCAGGGTGCGCATGAAATCGCGCTTCGGGCCGCTCCTCTGCCCATCCCAGAAATTGTCGACCTCGGCCAGCGGTTCGCCGTCGCGGTGGATGCGCAGTACATGCGGTCGACCCAATAATTCCATGTGGACGTAGCTGGCGAAGCATTCCGCGAAATCGTCGTAGGGATTGGTGGCGCCGTACAGGCTGGAAAAGTCGCTGTCCAGCAGGCCGAGGCAGGCGTCGATGATGGCGTCGCTGCCCAGCTTGGCGTTGCCGTAGAAATCGACAGTCTTGCGCAGCGCGAAATCCGACCCCGGCCGCGTGGCGAAGCGTCCATCGACGACGTTCCAGCTCAGGTCCAGGAAGCCGAAACGGCTTGAGGGTACCGGCTCCCACCAGCGCGGCAGGAAATTGCCACCCGCGCTCAGGACGTGCGCGAATTCGTGCAGCAGCAGGTATTGCAGGGCGCCGGCGCGCGTGTCCTGTTCCGGCCAGGCGATGGCCGCTTCCAGCGTATGCCCATCGGCCCGAACGAAGGGCAGGTTTTCCTTCCAGGTGGCCCAGGAATTGGCGCCATGCGGCGCCAGCAGCTCCACATCGAGCAGCACGAGGCAGCCGAGCAGCTGTCCCTGCGCATCGACGACGATGTCGGTGATGCCCGACGAGCCCAGCCCGCGCCCCAGGCAGATGCCGAGCAGTAGCGGGGCGACCCGCTCGAGCACCTGCGGCGGCATGCCGCACAGCGCTTCGCGCAGGTCCATCTGCCAGTCGAGCGTGGGCGTCACCGGCGCCGGGACCGCGGCCAGGCCGGACGCGTCGTTGACACGCCGCACGACATCGCGCGCCTCGTCGGGCAGCGCCAGGATACGGCCCTGGAGCGGCAGGCGCTGGAGCGCCGTCCATCGTTGCGGGACGGGTGCGATGATCATGGTCGGTCCAATCGGTAGGGGAGGGCTGATAATGTGTTTCTTAACGGCAGTGCTCGGTATTACTTGATGGTGGGCAATAACATGGTGCGCCCGCCGTGCTCGCCGCTAGCAGCCTCCTGCGATAAGTGCCCCTGAAACCGGGCTTTCTGACCCGAAATCCGGTAAAATGGATAGCTTGTAATGGTGTCCGTCCGCTTTCCAAGGCAACCCACGCTTGACATGGAAGTGCGAAAATCCGGCGCCCGCCCGGGTCTCCATGCCCGGCGGAGCGCTTTTTTCGTATCGGCTGGCGCGCCGAAGGCCGGCCGGAGGCCGCATCCCGCTCTTATTGGTTTTGAATTTTGTTAATGAAAAACATACGTAATTTTTCCATCATCGCCCACATCGACCACGGCAAATCGACGCTGGCCGATCGCATCATCCAGTTGTGCGGTGGCTTGTCCGAGCGCGAAATGGACGCGCAGGTGCTCGACTCGATGGACCTGGAGCGCGAGCGCGGCATCACCATCAAGGCCCAGACCGCGGCCCTGCAATACAAGGCGCGCGACGGCGAAATCTATAACCTGAACCTGATCGATACCCCGGGCCACGTCGACTTCTCGTACGAAGTCTCGCGCTCGCTGTCGGCGTGCGAAGGCGCGCTGCTGGTGGTCGACGCGAGTCAAGGCGTGGAAGCGCAGACGGTGGCCAACTGCTACACCGCGCTCGACCTGGGCGTGGAAGTGGTGCCGATCCTGAACAAGATCGATCTGCCGCACGCCGACCCGGACAACGCCAAGAAAGAGATCGAGGACGTCATCGGCATCGACGCCAGCGACGCCACCACCTGCTCGGCCAAGACCGGCCTGGGCGTGGAAGACGTGCTGGAAACCCTGATCGCGCGCGTTCCGCCGCCGCAGGGCGACCCGGACGCCCCGCTGCAGGCGCTGATCGTCGACTCCTGGTACGACCCGTATGTGGGCGTCGTGATGCTGGTGCGCGTGGTCAACGGCACGCTGCGTCCGAAGGAAAAGATCCTGCTGATGGCAACCGAATCGGTGAACCTGGTCGAGAACATCGGCGTCTTCACGCCGCGCTCGGTGTCGCTGCCGGAACTGAAGGCGGGGCAGGTGGGCTTCATCATCGCCGGCATCAAGGAACTGACCGCCGCCAAGGTCGGCGACACCGTGACCCTGGCCAGCCGTCCGGCAGCCGCGCCGCTGCCGGGCTTCAAGGAAGTGCAGCCGCAGGTGTTCGCCGGCCTGTTCCCGGTGGAAGCGAACCAGTACGACGCGCTGCGCGATTCGCTGGAAAAGCTGAAGCTGAACGACGCCGCCCTGATGTACGAACCCGAAGTGTCGCAGGCGCTGGGCTTCGGCTTCCGCTGCGGTTTCCTGGGCCTGCTGCACATGGAAATCGTGCAGGAACGCCTGGAGCGCGAATTCGACATGGACCTGATCACCACGGCCCCGACCGTGGTGTACGAGGTCGAGATGCGCGACGGCTCGATCATCCGCGTCGACAATCCGTCCAAGATGCCGGAACCGTCCAAGATCAACGAAGTGCGCGAGCCGATCGTCGACGTCAATCTGTACATGCCGCAGGAATATGTCGGCTCGGTGATGACCTTGTGTAACGGCAAGCGCGGCGTGCAGATGGACATGGCCTACCACGGGCGCCAGGTCAAGCTGCACTACGAGATCCCGATGGCCGAGATCGTGCTGGACTTCTTCGACCGCCTGAAGTCGACCTCGCGCGGCTATGCGTCGATGGACTACGAGTTCAAGGAAAACCGCGCCGCCGACGTGGTCAAGGTCGACATGCTGATCAACAGCGAGAAGGTCGATGCGCTGGCGATCATCGTGCACCGCGCCAACGCGCCCTACCGCGGACGCCAGGTGGCGGCCAAGATGCGCGAACTGATCCCGCGCCAGATGTTCGACGTGGCGATCCAGGCCGCGATCGGCGCCACCATCATCTCGCGCGAGAACGTCAAGGCGCTGCGCAAGAACGTGCTGGCCAAGTGCTACGGCGGCGACATC